>ERZ779799.102-NODE-102-length-33202-cov-9.626090_pt1 | contig 33202 bp, 27 predicted proteins | sample MGYA00511253_ERZ779799 | MGnify/ENA primary metagenome ERZ779799 (study PRJEB29588, sample SAMEA2159541) | human gut metagenome | biome: human gut; feature: human-associated habitat; material: faeces | place: Denmark | collected 2008/2010 ...
GTGCTGCAAGCATCGGTCATGCAAACGAGATTTTCGGACAGGAGAAGAACCCTACGACCTACAACTTGGCTCGTATGAATATGCTTCTTCATGGCATAAAGTTCAGCAACTTCCGCATAGAGAATGGCGATACCTTGGAGGCTGATGCTTTTGGCGATACTCAGTTTGACGCTGTGGTAGCAAATCCTCCTTTCTCTGCCGAATGGAGTGCAGCCGATAAGTTCAACAACGATGATCGTTTCAGTAAGACAGGACGCTTGGCACCACGCAAAACAGCCGACTATGCCTTTATTCTCCACATGATTTACCACCTTAATGAGGGTGGTACCATGGCTTGTGTAGCTCCTCATGGTGTGCTCTTCCGTGGCAATGCAGAAGGCGTAATACGTCGTTTCCTCATCGAGAAGAAAAACTATATCGATGCCATCATCGGTCTGCCTGCCAACATCTTCTATGGCACAAGCATCCCGACCTGTATCTTGGTGTTCAAGAAATGCCGTAAGGAGGATGACAATATTCTGTTCATTGATGCCAGCAAGGAGTTTGAAAAGGTCAAGACACAGAACAAGCTCCGTCCACAACACATCAAGAAGATTGTTGATACCTATCGTGAGCGCAAGGAGATAGAAAAGTACAGTCATCTTGCCACACTGCAAGAAGTGGCTGAGAACGACTACAATCTCAACATTCCTCGTTATGTTGATACTTTCGAGGAAGAAGAACCTATCGACATTCATGCTGTCATGAAGGAAATCAAGGATTTGGAAGCCAAACGAGCCGACCTTGACAAGGAGATTGAAGGGTTTTTGAAAGAGTTGGGATTGGTTGAATAAACAAAAAAAACTGACAATGAAAGGTTACGCAAAACCATTACATGAATTTATAGAAGGTCATAAAATCCAATTTGTAATACCTGTGTATCAGCGTAATTACGATTGGTTGATTGACAACTGTGACCAATTGTTTAGTGACTTGGTAAAACTAAGCCGCTCAAACAGATGTTCGCATTTCTTTGGCTCTATTGTTACATCATCTGCGGATAGCAGCTACAATAGATTGGTGATTGATGGTCAACAGCGTTTGACCACCATTTCACTTCTTTTGATGGCAGGTATAAAAGCAGTGAAAGATGGTGCTATTGAGATTAGCGAAGAATCAAAAATAGACGAAGCATACGAAGTCTTCTTAAAAGCTAAGTTCTGTAACTCTGAGCGTAAAATCAAGTTAGTTCCCATAGAGAATGACCGTATCGCTTACGATAAGATATTCAATGAAGAAGATTCTTTTGATGAAGATTCTAAGGTTACTCGCAACTATCGCCATTTCTATGATTTGTTGACGAGAAAACCGCAAGCACTCTCTTTCGACCAATTGCTTGATGCAATAGAACGATTGCAAATCATATCAATAGAGTTAGATAGTGATGATGATGCCCAGCTTATCTTCGAAAGTCTGAACTCTACAGGCTTGGCTCTTACTGAAGCAGACAAGATACGCAACTATCTCTTGATGTCTTTGACATCAGAGGAGCAGCATATGTGTTTCAAAAACTACTGGCAAAAGATAGAACAGGCAACCGAGAACCAACCAACAAAGTTCTTGCGTGACTATCTCACCATTCAGCAACAGTTACAGCGTCCTGTCCGTCAGTCAAACATCTACTACGAATGGAAAAAGTATATGGACGGACATGACCGAAAGGAAGAATTAGTCAAGATGCTTGATTATGCGCACTACTATCAGCAAGTGACAGAGGCAAAGCTATCTACGGCAAAACTTTCAGAAAAGATGCGCCACATCTGTAATATAGAAACAGATGTGACTAATGTATTCTTTATACAATTTTTGAAATATGCCTCTGCCAACAATCTTTCAGAAGATGAGATATTCAAGGTGATTGATTTGGTAGAAAACTATTTGGCAAGACGTATCGTGTGCAATATGCCTGGTAATGCTCTTACTCAGGTTTTCTGCGCTTTGCATAAAGATGTTTTGAAAAGCATAGAGGAATATAGTTCTGCTAATGTTGAACTTGGCAACTCATATTCAGACATATTGACTTATCACATCATGCGTCGTGATGGTAACTATCAATTGCCAAGAGATATGCAATTCGTGGAGTCAATCAGAACACGTGACGCTTATCACATGTTGAAGCCATTCCAGATTTTCCTCTTTGAACGATTGGAGAACTCTGTGCATGGTGAATATAACGATGTGGCAACCGATATGAAAAAGAAGGATGCCACTATTGAGCATATCATGCCTCAAACGCTCAATGGTGATTGGAAAGCGATGCTTGGAGACAACTTTGAGGAAATACAAGACAAGTATCTTCATACATTTGCAAACTTGACTCTGACAGGTATCAACAGTGAGTTAAGTAATAAGGCTTTTGAGATAAAGCGTGATGGTAAAACCATAGGAAAAGAAATTTACCCTGGATATAAGAACTCAAAGTATCGTTTGACGAAAAGTGTTACCTTGTGTAACAAATGGACTGAAACGGAGTTACAGAACCGATGCAATGAGATAGTGGCAACATTCTTGCGACTTTATCCATTGCCACAAACAACATTCAAGCCATTGCCAAAACCAGTGGACGAAGCCTCTTTAGACGAAGAAACATTCTCTCCAACAAATAGAAATCTTAAAGGTTTCCGTTTGTTTGGCAATGAGTACAATGAAACTACTTGGAAAGGGATGCTTCTGCAAGTTGTAAAACTTGTGATGGAGCGATACACAGACATCGTAGATACGCTCTATGATGCCGAAGGTTTCTTCTGGTCTGCCAAGCAAGCAGATACAAGATACTGTACAATGATTGCTCCACAAAAATACTTGTGGACTTCAATGGATAATAGAAGTAAACTTCGTTGTTTACGCTTCTTGTTTGAGAAATGCGACATAGCTGAGTCTGAATTGGTGCTGTTGCTTGAACCTGTAAAAGAATAGTCGTATGGAATATATAGATTTCAAGAAATTGATAGATGCCCTAACTGCCAAGCCTAAAGAAACAGAATGGCTGGAGTTTAAGCACAATTTTCATTCAAAGGAGGAGATTGGTGAAAGAATCTCTGCCTTGTCTAATAGTGCCTATTTGTGCAACATGCCATTTGGCTATATTGTATTTGGTGTTGATGATGAAAGCCATGATATAATTGGCACCGACCTATATGGCAAGCAGAAAATGGTTGGCAATGAAGAACTTGAATCTTGGTTGTCAACTCGTTTGAACCCTCGTATTGACTTCGAGATTATTGACGATTTCGATTATGAGGAGAAAGGTCATGTCTGTATATTTAAGATTCCTGCCACAACTAATCGCCCGGTAAGTTTCTTACATGAGGCATACATCAGAGTTGGCACGATTACTCGCAAGTTGAAGGATTTCCCTGCAAAAGAGGCTAAGATTTGGAAAGGAGGTCAGAAACCTTTGGAAAAGATTGTCTTAAAGAAAGGCTTATCTGGACAGGATGTTTTCTCTTATCTTAGTGCAGAGACCTACTTTGACATGATGCATTTGCCACTTCCACAAGACACTAATGGCATCTTGGACAGATTCTTGTCTGAAAACCTTATTGTAAAAGATGAGGTTGGCTACAGCATCACCGAACTTGGAGCTATTCTGTTTGCCAAGCATCTTTCTGATTTCGATGGACTGAAACGTAAAATGGTCAGAGTAATTGTCTATAAAGGCAAAAGCAAGATTGAAACAATTCGTGAACAAACTTTCGATAAGGGCTACGCCATAGGCTTTGAAGAAATGGTTGCATGGATAAACAGCCAACTTCCTGCAAATGAAGAGATAGGCTTGGCTCTAAGAAAAGATGCTCGTATGTACCCAGAAATAGCCATTCGTGAGTTGACCGCAAACATGATTATCCATCAAGATTTTGCGGAGCAGGGCTTTCCTATGATAGAAATCTATTCTGATCGTATTGAGTTCTCTAATCCAGGACAACCACTTATCAGCATAGAACGTTTCATAGACGAATATCAGTCAAGGAACGATTCTCTTGCTGACATCATGCGTAGAATGGGTATTTGTGAGGAGAAAGGCAGTGGGATGGATAAAACTATCTTCTATGTGGAGTTATATCAGTTGCCACCTGTCCGCTTCCAACTTCAAGAAACCCGAACCACTGTGACAGTATTTTCTTATCGAAAATTCGCAGACTTGGATAAGTCAGAGCGAGTAAGAGCCTGTTATCAACACGCTTGTCTAAAATACGTTTCAAACGAGAAGATGAATAATCAATCTCTTCGTGCTCGTTTGGGTATTGAAGACAAAAACTACCCAATGGCATCAAGGATAATCAAAGATACCTTGGAAGCTAAGCTGATAAAGGAAGAAAACTCAGAGGGTAGCAATAGGCATAACTATATCCCATATTGGGCATAAGTCATGTAACTACCATGTAACTGGCATGTAACTGAAAGGCTCAAAAAAGCATCAAAGTAAGCTCAAGCCCCTTTATAATGGGGCATAAAGCATATAACTACCATGTAACTGGCATGTAACTGAGCCATGATTGGTGAACTTAAATTAAGGATAAAAAATGATAACGACAATAAATAACAAACATAACAAACTCAATGTCCCAAATAAGCGAGAGCAGAACCAAACTTGTTTGGATTCTGCCGAGCGTGAGGGACTTCGCCCGAAGGGCAATGTCCCAAATCTCAGATTCCCGGAGTTTCAGGGGGAGTGGGAGAAAACTAAGTTTGGTGATATTGCAACAGGTTTTGACTATGGTATGAATGCTGCTGCAAAAAACTATGATGGTGTAAACAAATATATTCGTATCACGGATATAGACGAAGCATCATCCACCTATACAGATAAGGACATCGTTTCTCCAGATGGTGTTTTAACAGATAACTATCTTGTGAATAATCGTGATATATTGTTGGCAAGAACCGGAGCGAGTACTGGCAAATCTTATTTGTATAAAAAATCAGATGGAAAATTGTATTATGCAGGTTTCTTGATTAGAGCGAATGTGACGACACATGCCCCTTATTTTGTATTCTCTCAATTACACACCCATAGATATTGGAGATGGGTGTCTATTATGTCTGCACGTTCTGGACAACCAGGCATAAATTCACAAGAATATTCCTCATTTCCAATTTACACAACATCTATCGAGGAAGAAAATAAAATTGCGAAACTATTATCTCTTCTTGACGAGCGCATCTCTACCCAAAGCAAAATCATTGACAAGTTGCAGTCCTTAATCAAGGGACTGGAGGACAATTTGTTGGATAATCCTTTGTGGGAAAAGACATATTTACGTTCATTTATGCAATTCTTTTCTACCAATTCGCTATCATGGGAGCAATTGAGTTATAAAGAAGGTGCAATTAGAAATCTACATTATGGTTTGATACACGGTTTTCAGACACGTGGTATAAACTCTGCCTCTTTACCGATGATTAAAAATGAAGCAATACCTAAGCAGTATACATTATGCCAAGTTGGAGATGTTGCTTTTGCAGATGCTTCAGAAGATACTGGCGAAATAGCTAAATCCGTAGAATTTGTTGATACTATTGAAGGTGATACAATCTGTGGATTACATACTATTCATGGTCGTGATATAAAGAACAGGACAGTTGTAGGCTTCAAAGGTTTTGCATTTAATTCTCGTTATTTCCATAATCAAATCAAGCGATTGGCACAGGGGACAAAAGTGTTTTCAATAACAGCAAACAACCTTTCTTCTTGTTATGTCTATCTTCCTGATTTGGATACACAAACAGTTATAGTTAGATTGCTAAAATCTTATGAAGAGCAACTTATAATTGACAGAATGATTTTTAAACAATACGAAAAACAAAAGCAGTATCTGCTTCGCCAAATGTTCATATAAACATCTGGCGGAGCAAGTATTGCTTCTGTTTTTGATAGCATTCTCCCAATAGGGTAGCTTTCCTTTCTTTCTCTGTAATGGTATTTAGCATTTTGGCTATAGCCTTTTGTTCTTCGATTACAGGAAAACGATGCTTAGTGTTGAAGTAATCTGTTATAGAAACATTTAACAGACCATGATTTCTCGCCCCTTCACCAGCAATATCAGACAAACCTCTATGCCATTTAGTTGATTCGAAGTAATAGGCAAGATAATCAGAATCAACAATGGTTTCATTTATTTTAAAGCATATATAAAGAGTTGATAGAACACCTTGGTCATAATTGTCTAATCGTTTGACGGTTCCCCAATCATATCCAGCAGAGTAACTTCTGTTATAAGCAAATTCTCCTTTATGAAGCAAATAATATCCTGTAAGATTTTCGCTTGCAACGGATTTGTTAAAGAATGACTCTTGATTAACTAAACCATATTGTGCAGCGATAGTTAGCACTAATGAACACTTGGAATCCTTGTTTTTTGTAGCTATGCGAGAACTAAAGTCACTCATCTTGTAAGTATACAGTGCTTGCTCAAATCCCTCAATACGACACATAGGATTTTTTTTGTTTGGAGAACAAAAGACCTTTTCAATAATCGCGGACTTTAGCTTCTTCAAGTCCTCAATGATTTTGTTTTGGGTGACGATACGCTCGTCTATCAGCCGAAGTAACGTAGCAATTTTCTTTTGCTCTTCTTTTGAAGGAATACCGATGTAACATTCAGAGAAGTTCTTGCTATTGATAGAATATATCTTTGTTCCTTGGGCAATTCTTCTGATTTGATGATGAAATGCCGTAGAGGAAAAGACATACCCTTTATACCCAACAACTGTTTTCTGCAGGTTGTCTCTTCCGTGGATAGTATGTAATCCACAAATCACATCTTTGCCTTTAAGCTTATAGAACTCAACAGCTTTGGCAACTTCGTTTGTATCTTCTGAGGCATCAGCAAAAGCAATATCCCCTTCTTGGCAAAGTTCATAGTTTTTGGGGGTGTTGCCATTTGTGATATTAGGAAGTTTGTCTTTGCTAAGGTCTATCATAGTAGACAATCCAACATGGATTAAGCCGTAATGCAAGTTTTGAATAGCATCCGTACCATACTCCAGTTTATCCCAACTAAGGGAATTTGTTGAATAGAAATCCAATAAGTCAGAAACCTTGTACTTCTCCCACTCTCCCTGAAACTCAGGAAATCTGAGATTTGGGACATCAGAGGTCTATTATCTCTAATTATATATGTACACCTTCAAAATTAAGGATTACAATGACAACAAAAACAATTAGAGAAATTGCGTTGGCTTGGAAAAGTGACAAGCAACGCTACGTAAAGCAGTCTACATATGCTGCTTATGTGTTGGTTTTGGAGAATCACATTCTGCCATCGTTTGGCGATTGTGAGGCTCTGAGTGAGAAACTTGTGCAGGAGTTCGTTTTGCAGAAACTCAATGGCGGACTCAGCATCAAAACCGTGAAGGACATTCTGATTGTCCTGAAAATGGTGATGAAGTTCGGAGTAAAGAACGAATGGATGAACTATTGCGAGTGGGATATCAAATACCCTACGACTGAGACCAACAAGGAAATTGAGGTGCTGACGGTGGCACACCACAAGAAGATCCTCGATTTCATCAAACAGAACTTCACATTCCGCAACCTCGGTATCTATATCAGTCTGACCACTGGCTTGCGTATCGGAGAGATTTGCGGTTTGAAATGGTCGGACATCAACACGGACAACGGTACGATTGTAGTGAACCGCACCATTGAGCGAATCTACATGGTGGAGGGCGAACGCAAGCACACAGAGTTGGTCATCAACACACCCAAGACCAAGAACTCATGCCGTGAGATACCGATGAACAAGGAACTGCTGGCGATGGTGAAACCACTGAAAAAGGTGGTAAACACAGACTTCTATGTGCTGACCAATGAGGAGAAACCAACCGAACCTCGCACCTATCGCAACTATTATCATCGGTTGATGGCGCATCTTGACATTCCTCGACTAAAGTATCACGGACTGCGCCACAGCTTTGCCACACGCTGCATTGAAAGCAACTGCGACTACAAGACAGTAAGCGTACTGCTCGGTCATGCCAACATCACAACAACCCTTAATCTCTATGTTCACCCAAACATGGAGCAGAAGAAAAAGTGTATCACCAAGATGTTCAAGTCTTTGGGAAAATAAGACATTATACCTATATGAGCAAGAGAGTATGTAATAAACACACACTCTCTTGCATCATTATTATCTACTATGGTATTTTCTTTTTATGACAGTTGGTCGCATCATTGCAGCTGCGTCTTTTGAGGATAATTTCAAATCAATATTCGCCATAATACCTCTATTTTTATTTGTGGACCTTTGTCCTATAACGTTCCACATGATCTTTTACACGACGATTTCATGCGATATCACAAATGCTTAACAGAGTCAACATTGTCAAGACTTAAGACGAGCAAGTAGTCAAGCTAAATCAGGAAACGACCAATCTGCACAACTGGTATTTAGTTTACTCCCATACATAGGAACTTTTCGCCCAAAATAGGGAAAATCACTAAGAAAAGCACTTTCTATCTAAATATATGCTCTATTATCAAAGAATAATGCTATCTTTGTAGCTGTTTTAATATAAATGTGTCCTAAGACAATGCCTTACTTTTTAAGTAGGCCATTTAAGAATAATAAAGAAGGAGACAATGAAAAAATATATAGAGATATTCAACAAGCTTTGGGAACACTCAGAGAATGAGGTTGTCGAATTTAAGAAAGCAGAGACCAACTTTGATATCGATGAGTTGGGCAAATACTTCTCCGCTCTTAGCAATGAAGCAAACTTACGTGACCATGAGTTTGCTTGGATTGTATTTGGCGTTTGGGACAAAAAACATCAGATTATCGGTACAACATTCAAGGATGGTGAAGTTGCGCTCAACCGTTTGAAGCAAGATATGTCTCAACATACCACCGACAACCTTATCTTTAGAGATATTGTACCTTTAGATATCGAAGGCAAACGAGTTTTATTATTCCAGATACCAGCATCACCACGCAATATAGTGATGCACTGGAAAGGTGTGGCTTATGGTCGTGATGGTGAGAGTCTGAAACCATTGAACCAAGCCAAACAAGATGCAATCCGCCAACAACCACCAATACCAGATTGGACAGCTCAACTGGTACCGAATGCTACTATTAGCGACTTGGATGAGCTGGCTGTGGCAACAGCTAAAGTCATGTTCAAGAAAGTACACTCTTCAAGTATTCCTGCCGAAGAAATCGAGGCATGGAGTACAGAAGAGTTTTTGGCTAATAGTATGATGATGCGAGAAGGGAAGCTCACTCGTGCTGCCATTCTGCTATTGGGCAAACCCCTTTCTATTCAAAAGATTCATCCTGCCGTAGCACAAATCACTTGGACATGGGAAGATGAAGAAGGCATCGTACAAGATTATGAGCATTTTACAATACCTTTCATCTTGACCGTAGATAAGGTGTTGAGTAAAATACGTAACAAGACTATGCGTGAACTACCTGGAGGAACCCTTTTCCCTGATACGATGAAGCAGTATGATGAATATACAATACGAGAGGCTCTTCATAACGCCATTGCACATCAGGATTACACCTTGCAACAGCGCATTGTATTTGTGGAAGGACCAAGCACCTTATATTATGGTAATGGTGGTAGTTTCATTCCTGGTACGATTGAGAATGCCTTGGAGCACAAAGGCCCACAATTCCACTATCGTAACGAATGCTTATGTCGTGGCATGGTTAACTTTAACATGATTGATACAGTGGGACGTGGTATCAAAAAGATTTATACAGAACAACGTAATCGTTTCTTCCCTATGCCAGATTATGAAATAGACAATGAGCATCGTACTGTTGGGGTAACCATCTATGGCAAAATGATCGATGAGAAATATACCAATCTCTTAAAAGCAAATAACTCTTTGTCACTGAAAGAGTGCCTTTGGTTAGACGCAGTACAGAAGCATCATCCTATTACCAAGGAAGCTGCTAAACATCTTCATGAAAAGGGGTTGATAGAAGGCCGTGCACCACACTATACAATATCGCTAAAAGTTGCCAAAATGACTAAGCAGATAGGACACTATACAAAAGAAAATGGTCTTGCAGAAAATAGTATCCAAAAGTTATTGTTGCAATTGGCTCATAATGCAGGAAGTATGGGATTCAAACGTCAAGACGTTTATGAGGGACTACAACATGTTTTTCCATCAAGTTTAACTCAGGACGAGAAACTGAGAAAAATAGGAAATCTTCTTCGAAAAATAGCGAAAGAAGGATTTATTACAAAAACTATTAGTGGAAAACAATGGATTATTACAGAAAAAGGTGAACAAGAATTGAATTATTAATTTGTTACATAATTGCGATTGTCAAGTCATAATATGGGCATATTCGGTCGTTATAAGTCGTTATAAGTCGTTATAAGTCGTTTTAAGTCGTTATTTGGCTATTTGAGGTCGTTCTCGGCTATTTGAGGTCGTCACTTGGGCATAGCTCATGTAACTGGCATGTAACTGAGCGACTCGAAACAGCCCTAAAACAGAGCAAAAGCCCTTTAAAACAGTGCTTGGCGCATGTAACTGGCATGTAACTGAATAAAAAAACTCGTATGGATACTAGTATTTATATATATGGTCATCTCTCTGACGGCATCTTGCATCATATAGAGCGTGAAAACACGCTCAACGGCAACCGTGACCAGGATTTCGGGCAACCAACTCTCACCCCGACCAAATTCCATCTGCCATGCAATGGCAGATCGTGAAACGAGTAGCCGAGCTTGATGCCATCTTTGCTTATCTCTATGGCCTCAACACAGAAGATCTCCGTTATATCTTAGACCCTAAAGATATCTGTGGTAAAGGCTGCATCAACGAGACCTTCCGTGTGCTGAAAGACAACGAGATACGCAAGTACGGAGAATACCGCACCAAACGCCTCGTTCTCGAAGCCTGGAATAAATTTGGGTATAATAATTAAAAAATACAAGAAAGGATTTATATGATATTATATCATTATACAACGATGGATACATTTATCTCCATGATGGAACATTCTTTGTTTCATCAAAATGACAATTTAGAGCCTACCCACTTAATTATGTGGGCAGGTCATTCTTCATTTCAAAATGATCCAACAGAATGTAAATTGTATTTTGAAGGGCTTAGAAAAGCTATCGAAAACTACTGTCTGAACAACTCATGTAATTTAATGGAAGAATACGATAAATTAATAAATGAACCCGAAAGAGGTTTAAGTTTATATTTTATCTCATTTTCGGAACAAGAAGATGATTTAACCATGTGGCGCGGCTATGGTCAAAATGGAGATGGCATAAGTTTAGGCTTCGACTTTGACAAATTGCTGGATGATCCTCTCATGTGTTTAAGAGATAGAGATAATCCTGATAATAACAATTATCAACTAGATACTCGTCTTATATACAACAAGGACTATCCCATAAAATGTGTATATACAGAACCAAATGACATAAAAATAGAAGAGGATACATGTCGTAGGACAATACAAAATCTTCAAGATGAAGATCAAGGCAAAGACAAAGAATGGAGAGATGTTATTCAGCATTTAATAGACTGCCAAGAAGCTCCCAAATATAAACACTTCAAATATGAAGCTGAAAAAGAACATCGCATAGTAAAGATCGGAGAAATGCCCAAATTTCGCAAAGGAAAAGACGGTTTTCCAACACCATACATTGAAGTAGGAATACCAATAAGTTGCCTACAACAAATTATCATAGGTCCTTGCCAAGCTTCCGACAACAATGTAAAAAGAGTCAAAGCTCTCTTGTGTTCTAAGTTATTGGATATTCCTATTAAAAAGTCAATTATTCCGTACAGAAACAAAATATAATAAAAAATGAATACAGAGCAACAAAAGATAGAATACAAGAGTCTGCAAAAGATTCGAACTGGAGAGAAAGGATTCAAAGAACTCTCCACCACTTGTGTAGCTTTAGCCAATGCACAAGGAGGACAGATTATGATTGGCGTGGAGGACAAGACAAAGAAGCCAGCTCCCAATCAGGTTATACCACAAGAAGAGGCAAATAGTGCCATTACAAGATTGCGTGGACTCTGTTTCAACGTAGGTCTTGCTGTAGGCGACGTATGTGCTGACGAAACTGGCAGTCAGTACTTTGCCATCACAGTATTCCCTTCACTCCATTCATATGCAACCACTTCTGATGGCAAAATGTACATCCGTGTCGCAGACAAATGCGAGCCAGTACGTAGTGAAGACATCCAGCGTGTAGGAGAAGAGAAAGGAGCTTTTCAATGGGAACTTGTACCAACACTGTTTGAGTTGGAAGATGAGAATAAGACGAATCTCTCTAAATTCGCTAATGATATACGCCAATCTGATAGAGTGAAGCAGCATATCAAGCAGCTCGACGATATCGAAATTGGCGAACAGTACCACCTTCTTGACGGCAACAAGATGACTAATCTTGGTGTCTTATGGATTGGTACAGCCAAACAGCGTAGCCGCATTTGCTATCCTATCACTGTGCAATATATCGTATATGACGACTTGGAGAACAAAATCAACAAATTGGAATGGCGTGACAACACACTTAATCCGAAAGAACTTTTAGAAGACATTATGGACAAGGCTGTAGAGTTGACCTATAGCTATGAGATGCCTAACGGACTCTTCCGTAAAACTGTACGTTATTATAACGAGAACTTAATCAGAGAGTTGCTTGTTAACAGTTTGGCTCATAGCTCAAGAACCATCTCTAACGACATCACAATCAAGGTATATCCAGGTTATATCTGCATTTCCAATCCTGGTGGACTCCCTTTAGGTGTAACCAAAGACAACATCCTTCATACCAAGCACAGACGTAATCCGAATATGATTGAGATACTGACTGCACTTGGATTGATGGAAGGTGAGGGCTCTGGCTATGACTTGATTTATGAGTTGGATGCAGTTGAAGCAAAGAAACAACCTGAGATAGAATCAACTTTCAATACTGTCACTGTATATCAAAGTGCAGAGATTACGGATAAAGAAGTTGTTCGCCTGATGGATTATGTTGACTACAATTATCAGCTTTCCCAAAAGAACAAGATAGCTTTCGGCATCATAGCCAGAGAGAAACGCATTGCGACAACGGACTTGTCTAAGACCCTTCAACTCGCTGCAGAAGAACGACTTAGAAGCTATGTGGACAATTTAGACAAGAATCACTTAATAACAAAAAGTGGTGCGACAAAAGGGGTATGCTATCAAGTCAACCCTATACTATTAACGAATGCAAAATCCAATATTGTCACAACGCTAAAAACAATAGAACCATATGTTCTGAAAGCCCTTATCAAAGAGGACTTACGCAGACATCCTATGAGTAAAATTTCTGAAATAGCAAGTAGGATACCTGATGTTGATATCAAAGAAATTCGCAAGATTGTTTATTCTATGGTTGGAACCGACATAGCGAAGAAAGGTGCTCGTGTAAATTGTAGATACTATTTAATTTGATGGCTAATAAAAAAATAACCAAAAAATAAATCTTTGTTAATAGTGTCGTATTAGCTTGATTACCAGTTGGATGTCTTTTGTCGTTTTGTTTTTAGCTAAAACACAGAGAATAAAATGATAAGAAAAAGACATCTCACTTTAGGCAATAAAGGTCTTGCCGAAACATTGCATACAAAAGCTATAGCTTCAATTGGCGCATAATGCTGTGGAGGCTTAAGATTTTTCCTTGCTTCATCGTCTCTCTCGCGCTTCTGGATGTGGAAACAATATGGAAACTGGTTGAGTTGCAAGAGAGGATGCGAGAAGGGTGAGCCGAGGATAAAGTGTGTGGGGAGGACAAATACGGTCGCTAGAGAATGTAGTCTCGAGAAATAATGGTATCTTTGTAGGCACAATAGCGGAGGTCCAGGCGTGAGAACTGGTGCGAAACTAACAAAATAAAGATGATAATAACAATGAATATGAAAAGAAACGTGATGCTTATCGTGGCGATGTGCATGGTCTCTGCCGTGGCGTTCGCCCAAAAGACGATTCGGGTATCGACGGACAAGACTGACCTTGTATTGAAGGTGTCGCCCAAGGGGCGCCTCTACCAGGTCTATCTCGGCGACAAGCTGCGCAATCCGGCCGACTACGACCACTTGCCCTGGGAGGTCTATGCCTCCTCCGATGCTGCAGTCAGTACGCGTGGCCATGAGGCTTATGCGGTCTCGGGGGGCGAGGACTTCTTCGAGCCTGCCGTGGCCGTGACCCATGCCGACGGCAACAAGACCACCTACCTCTACTATCAAAACGTGGAGCAGAAGGCCGTGAACGGTGGGACGGAGACGGTCATCACCCTGCGCGACCAGGTCTATCCGCTGACCGTGAGGCTCCACTATGTGGCCTATCCCAAGGAGAACGTCATCAAGGCCTGGAGCGAGATCTCCCATCAGGAGAAGGCGCCCGTGGTGCTTTGGCGCTACAGTTCGGCCATGCTCTACTTCAAGGCCGACCGCTATTTCCTCACCAGCTATCATGGCGACTGGGCCCGGGAGGGTCAGCCCGAGACCGCGCCGCTGACCCGTGGCAAGAAGGTCATTGACACCAAACTCGGCACGCGTGCTGCCATGCAGACGGAACCGTTCTTTGAGTTGGGCTTTGGTGAACCGGCCAAGGAGAATGAGGGACGGGCGATGCTCGGCACCATCGGATGGCCTGGCAACTTCCGCTTCACGTTTGAGGTGGACAATGTGGGGGTGCTCCGTGTGCTGCCCGCCATCAACCCCTACGCCTCTGACTATCAGCTCAAGGCTGGCGAGGTCTTCACCACGCCCGAGTTTATCTTCACCCTGAGCGACCATGGTGTGGGCGAGGCTTCGCGCAACCTCCACGACTGGGCGCGCCAGTATCAGGTGAACAAGGGCATGGAGGGACGCCTCACGCTCCTGAACAACTGGGAGAACACGGGTTTCGACTTCGATCAGCAGACGCTGGCCGAGCTGATGAAGGACGCCAAGGACCTGGGTGTGGATCTCTTCTTGCTCGACGACGGCTGGTTTGCCAACAAATATCCCCGTAAGGACGACCGTGCAGGTCTCGGCGACTGGGAACCCACGAAGGGAAAGTTGCCCGAGGGCATTCCCGGACTGGTCAGAGACGCCAAGAATGCAGGTGTGAAGTTTGGCATCTGGATAGAGCCGGAGATGGTCAATCCGAAGAGCGAACTCTTTGAGAAGCACCCCGACTGGGCCATCATGCAGCCCAACCGCGAGCCCTACTACCATCGCCACCAGCTGGTGCTCGACATCTCCAACCCGAAGGTGCAGGACTACGTCTTCGGCATCGTCGATCGTATCATGACGGAGAATCCCGACGTGGCCTACTTCAAGTGGGACTGCAATAGCGTTGTGACCAATATCTACTCGCCCTACCACAAGGCCAATCAGGGCAACTTCTATATCGACCACATCCGCGGCATCTATAGCGTCCTCACCCGCATCCACGACAAGTATCCCGACCTGCCCATGATGCTTTGCTCCGGAGGCGGCGGCAGGATGGACTACGAGATGCTGAAGTATTTCACGGAGTTTTGGTGCTCCGACGATACCGATCCCTATGAGCGCATCTACATCCAGTGGGGACTGTCGAAGTTTTTCCCCGCCAAGACCATGAGCTCGCACGTCACCAACTGGAACCGCAACACTTCTGTGAAGTTTCGTACCGATGTCTGCAGCTCCTGCAAACTGGGTTTCGACATCGACCTCAAGTCGCTTTCAGCCGAGGAATATCAGTTTGTGAAGCAGGCCGTCAGCAACTACGACCTCATGAAGCCCGTGATCTTCGATGGCGACCTCTACCGCTTGGTGTCTCCCTACGAGGGCAACCATTGCGCCATCAACTATGTGAGCAAGGATCAGCAGCGGGCCGTCCTCTTCGCCTTCGATCTGCACCCACGCTATATGGAACCGCTGACGAACGTGCGGCTGCAGGGACTGGACCCCGACAGGGTCTATACCGTCCGCGAGACCAACCTCATGCCTGGCAAGAAGTCGGAGCTGGCGTGTGACGGCAAGCAGTATAGTGGCGACTACCTGATGAAGGTGGGACTGAGCGTCTTCACGCCCAGGACGGGCAACAGCCATGTGTTGATACTGGAATAGTGGGACAACCGCAGGCTGCTTCAAAAGTAGTGAGGCAACCGCATATCGGCCCAGGGCAACGGACCGACGCATGGAAAAGGACCAAGGGGTCAGGAGTGGTTTGCTCCTGGCCCCTTGGTCGATGGGGTGAGTGTCAGGATGAGCAGCAAAGGCGGGAGGCAAGCACCAAAAAAGCGTACTGTCCTTCTGCCCGGCGGGGGGGGGGCTCAGATAGGGCAAAGATTAGAAAACAAAGGTGCGCAGGAGGTAGTAGCTCACGATGCCAGCGAGATAGCCGATGAGGGCTGCCCACGAGATGTGACGAGCGTACCATCCAAAGCTGATCTTCTCCAGACCCATCGCCACTACGCCGGCGGCGCTGCCGATGATCAGTATCGATCCGCCCACGCCCGCACAATAGGCCAGAAGTTGCCAGAACACACCGTCGACGGCAAAGGCTCCCGCCTCTTGCAGGGGGTACATGCCGATGCAACCAGCCACGAGAGGCACGTTGTCCACGATGCTGGAGAGCACGCCGATGAAGCCCGTCACCAGGTAGTGGTTGCCATGGAAGGTATGGTCGAGACCCTGTCCCACGACCGTCAGCACGCCCACCTCCTCCAAGCAGGCCACCGTCATCAGGATGCCGAGGAAGAAGAGGATGGTGCTCATATCGACGCGGCCCAGCAGTTGGCTGACCCGCTTGCCCATGTCGCCTGCTGTCTTGGCCCGTTTCGACAGGCGGAAGAACAGCTCCGTCACCGTCCAAAGAACGGCAAGGACAAGCAGAATGCCCACAAACGGGGGCAGGTCGGTGAGGTAGCGGAAGATGGGCACGAAGATGAGACCACCCACGCCGAGCACGAAGACCGCCTTGTGCTGCCATCCCGAGAGCACGCTGGCAGCAGTCTCTTCCGTCGATGCGTCGGGTTCCACCAGTGCTCCGTGAAGCTTATACTGGAGGATGAGGGTGGGGATGAAGATGGAGATGGCCGAGGGAATGAGCAGCTCCTCGATGACACCTGCTGCCGTGATGCTTCCCACGTTCCACAGCATGATGGTCGTCACGTCGCCGATGGGCGAGAAGGCGCCGCCCGCATTGGCCGCCAGGATGATGAGCGAGGCATAGATGATGCGGTCGCTATGGTCGCGGACCAGTTTGCGGAGCACCATGATCATGACGATCGTCGTGGTCATGTTGTCGAGGATGGCCGACAGGATGAACGTCAGTGCCACCACGCGCCAGAGCAGTCCTCGTTTCGACTGCGTCTTCAGCGTGTCGCGGACGAAGTTGAAGCCACCATACTGATCGACCACCTCCACGATGGTCATGGCTCCCATGAGGACGAACAGCGTCGTGGAGATGCTGCCCAGGTGCTCCTCAATGATGGTGTTGATGCGTGAGGACAGCAGGTCGGTGGTGACGCCAGGCAGGTAGTCGGCCGGATGAACCATGTAGAGGGTCCAGCATGCTACGCACATCAGCAGCGCGACGGCTGCTTTGTTGATATGGGTTGCGCTTTCGAGGGCTATGAGTGCGTAGCCGACGACGAAGACGACAATGATAAGAATGGTTATAAATGTCATTTCTTTGTTGTTCTGATAGTGTTGGCGTAGGCTTGGGCAGGTTGCGTCTGCCACAAGCCTACGCGTTCAATATAGTATTAGAAAAGTCCGGAGATGGCTTCGGCCGCTCTTCCCTCGAAGTAGCGGATGTTGCCGTCGGGATGAAACATCAAGTCGTTGTAACGGAACAGTTGGGCTGCGGCAAACTGTTTGTCTGCCGATACCAGTGCCTCCAGGCGGACGTTGCCGAGCGATTTCTCGACGAGTTTCCCCGTCTCTTGCACCACGGCGGGAAGTTCCTCGTCGGGGGTCTGCATGATGCGGTTCAGTTCGCCGGCCCGGTCTTGCGGAAACTCCAGGATGACGGCAGTCAACTTGCTGCCGGTCGGTTGGTATACTGCGGTCTTGCAAAGACCAAAGAAACTGCTCTTGACCTCAATACGGTCGTCACCCACGACCGTGCCGGCCATGAGCATATTGTGTAAACTTGCCATAGTTTTTCTGTATTGTTTTGTTGATAAAAAAGGTACGGGATAGATGGGGGATGCGGACGTGCCACACCTCCCCCTAAGAAAGTCTCCTATAGGAACAATACAGTCGTGCTAACAGAGCAGCCGTCTCAGCGCGAAGACAAAGTAGTCGCTTGAGACAGCAGGCAGGAATGGGGACGTGTCGGTCTTGGAGGCCCATTCCGCCAAATGGTTTTGAAGGTGATTCGTCAGGAGCAAATGGTGCGTGCGGCTCGTCATTCGCTCCGGCTTTCCAATGCTTGAGGGAAGAATCCGCTGGGGACGGGAATTGCAAATGCGCACTAAGTTTTGCGCATTTACTATCACGGCGCCTGTGGCCTTGCCATTGTCCGTGATACACTCTACCGGTATGAACTTCTTCTTCTCCTTGCCGTTGTTGGCGGACAGGTCACAAGGACTGCCCAGCAGAATGGTCAGGAGAAGCAGAAGTATCTTGACGTATCTTCTCATCGGGGTGCAAATGTACGAAAAAGATTCGGAATTAAGCAAGGCAGAATGGCTTGTTTTTTGAAAAAAGTTCGATTCCGCCTTGTTGGGTGTGTCAAAGCCACTCGTCGAGGCTGGCCTTGGCCTCCACGCGCCGTTCTGTCTCGTCGGGCAGCGAGGGGAAGAAGTCTATGCCCGTGATGCGCTCCACCTCGTCGACGGTGTTGACATAGTCGCCTTTCGGGCGGTTGCCGTCCCCGTTCTTGTAGATGAAGCCGATGGCCTTCGGTTCGCCCTTCATGCAGAGCACCACCTTGAAGAAAGCCTCGGGCACGGTGACGCGGTGTGCTCCTATCTGCTTGTGATGGCCGCGGTAGAGGATGGGGCCTGCCACGATATAGATGTCGCCATAGGTCTCAGCCCATTTGCGGCATTGTATCTCCATCTCGTTCCAGTCGCCGCGGTTCAGACTTGGAGCTTGTGGACAGATGTTTGTCAGCAGGAAACTCTCCCTCATCGCCTGCTGGCTCCATTTGTTGTCGCCTGCGGGACACATGTGACCACGGTCGAAACCCGGCCGGGCGTAGTCGTGGGTGTTGACGAGTACTCCGGGGGCCTCCGTGTCCTCCATGAAGGGGATTCCCTTGCGCTTTGCGGGACCCGTGAGACGGTCGCTTGTCAAGTGCCAGGCCACCCAGTTGGGGATGAGCAGGTCTTCGTTGTAGGACACCGTATAGCCCGTCCGCCTAAGGATGGCCTCCTTGCGGTCGGTGAGTTGGGCGGGTATTTCCAGACCTTCAATATCGCCTTTGGCTTCGGTGGCCTCTGCTGGTGCCTTTTGATCATTCAAGTGGCTTTCCGTCCGTATGTTGCCGTCGCCTGATTCTGAGGCTGACGGGGTCTGGCCTTTGGGGGAAGGCATGCAGCTCGTCAGTGATAGTGAGGTTGCGAGGACGGTAGCCAGCAGAAAGGCCTGCTTGCCCTTGGTAAATGTGTGGAGGAATTGTGCTGTTTTCTGAAGAGCAGAGCACAGTTGGCGGTAAGCGACGTGAGTCATAAGGCGATTGGTGGATATGGGTGTGAAAAAATGGCGAAACCTTTGACGCTCCGCCTTGTGTTTGAGGGGTCTGTGTCCCGTTGGGTGAGGGCCGAACGGCCTACTTTTTGTGTCGGTTGGCTCGTCTCTGGCGGTATTTGGCCTTCTGTTTGGCCGAGCCAGAGCCGTGTGCGCCAGTGATGTATTTCTTTTTCTTGGCCTTCGTCTTCACCCTGCCGTCGTCCTCCTTCGGTTTGGAGGCGGGGCGGAAGACGATGCCGGTCTCGATGACTTCGTTGATGGACTTCATGCTATGGATGGGGATTATGGATGATGGTTGGCGGACGACAAGGGACGCAAGCGCCTTGATTGCCGTCCGTCAGCCATTCTATGGGAAATTAGTGGTGGAAGAGACGCACATGGGTGAATGCCATGGCGATGCCATACTTGTCGCAGGTGTCGATGACATGGTCGTCGCGGATGCTACCGCCAGCCTGTGCGATAAACTCCACGCCGCTGCGATGGGCACGCTCGATGTTGTCGCCGAAGGGGAAGAAAGCATCCGATCCCAGGGCCACGCCCGTGTTCTTGGCGATCCATGCCTTGCGCTCCTCGCGGGTCAGCGGTTCGGGCTGCTCGGTGAAGAACTGCTGCCATGCGCCGTCGCTGAGGATGTCCTCGGCCTCGTCGCCGATATAGAGGTTGATGCAGTTGTCGCGGTCTGCACGGCGAATCTTCTCCTTGAATGGCAGGTTCATGACCTTCGGGTTCTGGCGCAACCACCATTCGTCAGCCTTGCTTCCTGCCAGTCGGGTGCAGTGGATGCGGCTCTGCTGACCAGCTCCGATACCGATGGCCTGTCCGTCCTTGACGTAGCAGACGGAGTTGCTCTGCGTATATTTCAGCGTGATGAGGGCGATGATCAGGTCGCGCTTAGCCTCCGGGGTGAACGTCTTGTTCTTCGTAGGAATGTCCTCGAAGAGCGACGGGTCGTCGAGGTGCACCTCGTTGCGACCCTGCTCGAAGGTGACGCCAAACACCTGCTTGCGCTCGATGGGGGCAGGGGTGTAGGCCGGGTCTATCTGGATGACACAGTAGGTGCCCTTGCGCTTCTCGCGGAGGATCTCCAGGGCCTCTGGAGTGTAGCCTGGGGCTATCACGCCGTCGCTCACCTCGCGCTTGATGAGGCGTGCCGTGGCTTCGTCGCAAACGTCGCTCAGGGCACAGAAGTCTCCATAGGAGCACATGCGGTCGGCACCACGCGCACGGGCGTAGGCAGAGGCGAGAGGAGTGAACTCGAAGTTCACGTCATCGACGAAGTAAATTTTCTTCAGTGTGTCGTCCAGCGGCAGTCCGATGGCTGCTCCCGCGGGACTGACGTGCTTGAACGAAGCTGCGGCAGGGAGGCCCGTAGCCTGCTTCAGCTCCTTGACGAGTTGCCAACTATTGAGTGCGTCGAGCAGGTTGATGTATCCTGGGCGACCGCTGAGCACCTCGATGGGCAGCTCTCCCTCCTCCATAAACACGCGGGCGGGTTTCTGGTTGGGGTTGCAGCCGTACTTTAAAGCTAATTCTTTCATCTTCTCTTCTTGCTTGGTTTTGTATTGTTTTGCAAAGTTACGAAGAAGCCGACAAAAGACAAAACGAATAGCAAGTTTTTTGATTGTTGCCGCCTTGGGAGACTGTTTTTCGAGCCGAGGCAGGAGATGAAAGCGAAAGGTGGATGGTCTGTATGCAAAGCCCCCAGGCGAAGGTCTGAGATGGATCTTGGCCTGGGGACTTCGTGTGTACTATTAGATAAACGCGACGGTCAGACCTGCCATCACGATGCTTACCATCGACATGAGCTTGATGAGGATGTTGAGGCTCGGTCCTGACGTGTCCTTAAACGGATCGCCGACGGTGTCGCCGACAACGGTGGCCTTGTGGGTTGAAGAACCCTTGCCGCCGTAGTTGCCTTCCTCCACATATTTCTTGGCGTTGTCCCAGGCACCACCTGCATTGGCCATGAAGACGGCCAGGGTGAAGCCGCCAGCAAGTCCGCCAACGAGCAGGCCGAGCACACCAGCCACACCCAGGATGACACCTACGATGATGGGGATGATGATGGCAAGGATAGCCGGGAAAATCATCTCGCGCTGGGCGCTACGGGTGGAAATCTCCACGCAGCGGCCATAGTCGGGAGTGCCAGTGCCTTCAAGGATGCCCTTGATGGTGCGGAACTGGCGGCGCACCTCCTCTACCATCGTGCCAGCTGCGCGTCCTACGGCTCCCATGGTGAGTCCGCTGAAGAGGAAGGCCGTCATCACGCCGATGAAAGCGCCGACCAGCACGCGCGGATTCATCAGGTTGGCCTGGAAGAAGTCCATGAACTGGAGCATGTCGGCCTTGGAAGGATCAAAGACCTCGCCCGCTCCCGTCAGATACTGTGTGCCAGATTCCACAGCGCGGGTCATGGCAATCTTCACCTCCTCGACATAGGAAGCCAGCAGAGCCAGCGCCGTCAGGGCTGCCGAACCAATGGCAAAGCCTTTGCCCGTGGCTGCTGTCGTGTTGCCCAGGGCGTCCAGTTCGTCGGTGCGTTGACGCACTTCCGGTCCCAACTCGCTCATCTCTGCGTTGCCGCCAGCATTGTCGGCGATGGGGCCGTAAGCATCCGTGGCCAGCGTGATTCCCAGAGTGGAGAGCATGCCGACAGCGGCAATGCCAATGCCATAAAGGCCGCGCGAGATGCTCTCGGTAGTGAGGGCCAACTCGAAGCCGTTGGCGCAGAGGTAGCTCAATATGATGGCTACGGAGATGGTGACGATTGGAATGCAGGTGGAGATCATTCCCGTACCGATACCTTTGATGATAACGGTAGCAGAGCCCGTCTCGCCAGCCGCTGCTATCTCCTTGGTCGGCTTGAAGCTCAGAGAGGTGTAATACTCCGTGGCCTTGCCGATGATGACGCCGGCCAGCAGACCGCAGATGACGGAGAAAGAAACGCCCATCCAGTTTTCTATCTGGAGTGAATAGAGAATGCCGAAGGTGGCAAAGGCTATCAGAACGGCGGAGGTATTCGTGCCAAGGCTCAGCGAACCTAGCAGGTCCTTCATCGTAGCCCCCTCCTTAGTCTTGACGAGGAAGATACCGATGAGAGAGAGGAATACGCCGACGGCAGCAATGATCATCGGGGCAATGACGGCGCGGAGCTGCATGTCGCCATTCATGGCGAAGGCTGTCGCACCCAGTGCTGCCGTAGAGAGAATACTTCCGCAGTAGCTCTCATAGAGGTCGGCACCCATGCCGGCCACGTCGCCGACATTGTCGCCGACGTTGTCAGCGATGGTAGCGGGGTTTCGGGGATCGTCCTCGGGAATGTTGGCCTCCACCTTGCCCACCAAGTCGGCACCAACATCGGCGGCCTTGGTGTAGATACCACCACCCACACGCGCGAAGAGCGCCTGGGTGGACGCACCCATGCCGAAGGTCAACATCGTCGTGGTGATGGTGATCAGGGCCGCTTGCTCTCCCTGGTAGAAGGCGTTGAGGACGAGAAACCAGACGGCAATGTCGAGCAGACCGAGGCCTACTACCACCAGTCCCATCACGGCACCGCTCCTGAAGGCGACGTTAAGGGCAGGACTAAGTCCCGTGCGAGCCGCATTGGCCGTACGACCAGAGGCATAGGTGGCGGTCTTCATGCCAAAGAAACCGGCCAAACCAGAGAAGAGACCACCCGTAAGGAAAGCGAAGGGCACCCAAGGGTTCTGTACTTTCAGCACATAGGCCATGAAGGCGAACAGCAGAGCGAGTACGATGAAGGCGATAAACACGACCTTGTACTGCTGCTTTAGGTAGGCCATGGCTCCTTTTCGGACATGGGCTGCAATCTCGCACATGCGAGGTGTGCCCTCGTCGGTTGTCAACATTTGCTTGTAGAACGCCCAAGCAAAGCCCAATGCCACGATGCTGGACAGCGGCACGAGCCAGAAAATTGATGGTATTCCGTTCATAAATGATGTTAATTAAGAGTTTAACACAAAATGTCAATAATTAGCTGCAAAAGAAATAAATGTTGGTGAAAACGCCAAGGAATCAGTGTTAATTTTTGAAAAACTAATGACTTTTTGTTTTTTACGAGGTTCAGGCTGGTTTGTTCTTGCATAATCTTGCGGTTTCGGCTCGAAAGAATAGGGCTTTCCCCTTGTTTTTTAGGGAAACGTAAGCGGCTGTTTGAGTTTTTCTTTTTACCTTTGCAGTGAAATCCAATAACAAATGATGATGAAAAAGGGCGTAGTTTTGGTTATGTGCTCTACCTTGATGTTGTCGGGCTGTGGCACGAATACAGGGACAGGCACCTATCTAGGTGCGCAGTTAGGGTCTATTTTGGGTAGTGCCATTGGCGGATTGGCTGGTGGTCCCCGTGGGTCAGACCTCGGTACGGTCGTGGGTATGGTCGGCGGTGCAGCTGTCGGGGCTGCGGTTGGCAATGCGGTGGATAAAGCTGAGAAGCAGGAGGTGCATGACCATTACGAGCGTGTGCAGGCCCAAAGGAAAAGGCCATGTGGGGCGGAGGCAGCTCACGGCGGATGGTCTCTCGATGGCGAGGGTCATACAGGGCAGCCTGTAGCGCAACTGTCAGCCGATAGCCTAGGGCGCTACAGCGACGACTGGAGTGGCTTCGATGCTTCCAACTCGGGTGATGATCGCCTCTACGACTTTCAGGGGAGCGACTATTCGGGCAACTATAGTGCAGCCCAACCCGAGACGGTGATGCCATTGGAGTCGAGTGTGGTGTCTGATGTTTCTGCCTATACTTTTACACCCAATATTGAGATCCGCAATGCACGGTTTGTGGATGACAACGAGGATGGCGTTCTTTCGCGTGGCGAGACGGGCAAGGTTATCTTCGAGGTGATGAACCGTGGCGAAGGGACGCTCTATGACGTAGTCCCGTCCGTGGTCCTGGCCGAACGCAATCGGCATATCGCGATCAGCCCGAGCATTCATGTGGAGAGTATCGCCCCGGGGCATGGCATTCGCTATACGGCCATGGTGAAGGCGGACAGGCGCCTGCGCGATGGGCGCGCACGCTTTGCCTTGACCGTCCTGCAGGGTAATAAGAGTATCGGTAAGGTGACGGAGTTTGATATCATGACCAAAAAGTAGGCTGCCAGGTCGTTTTTTTGCCTTCTTCACATAATAAAATGCGGAAAATCGTCGTTATCAAAAATGCAGATGGTTGCACTTGCTTCGAGTGAAGATTTGTTTTACGATCCATTTAATGTTATTGTATGCGCGTACTTTAATTATATGGACGTTGAGACGAGTTTCCTGCAGGAGGTCATGTGTGATGTCTGTTCGGAGAAAATGCTATAGGCACTAGCTTTTGTCTCTTAACGCATCTTTGAAAGTGTGCAAATTGTCGGAAAATGCCCGCCAGTGGTTGATATGTGTTAGAGTAGGGGTTTTTGCACAGGAAAATAACCGTTAAAAGTTATTAATCTGTTGCCAGTTCCCCATTATATTGCTAACTTTGCGGGACGAAGTGGAAACGCTGTTCGTATGCGGCTGAAGTGTGGCCGAACGAAGCATCCGCTATAATGAAAAAGAGATTAATTCAAATTCATTAATAACTAAAAATTAATTTTCATCAAAATTATGGCAACACAACAAAAAGCTGCAGCCCCCAAGAAGAACTCTGAGGGCTTTCAGGGAGTAAGAGGCGCATTCTGGATTATCGTGGTCTGCGCTGCTATCGCATTCACGCTGTTCTTCACTTGGTTCGGCGCTGGTATGCACTTCGAAGGCGATGTGACCTCTGGTGCTCCGCTTGATGTTTGGGGTACTATCTTCAAGGGCGGTATCGTCGTGCCTGTCATCCAGTCTCTGTTGCTCACGGTGCTCGCTATGGGTATCGAGCGTCAGCTCGCTCTGAAGACCGCTTTCGGTAAGGGTGCTCTTCCCAAGTTCGTCCAGAACATCAAGGCCGCTCTCGCTGCCGGCGACATGGCTAAGGCTCAGAAGCTCTGCGATCAGCAGCGTGGTAGCGTGGCCAACGTGGTTAGCGCTTCTCTCGCCGCCTACAAGGACATGGAGACGGGTGCCAACGCTTCTCTGAAGAAGGCCCAGAAGGTCGCCAAGATCCAGCAGGCTCACGAGGAGGCTACTCAGCTTGAGATGCCGACCCTCACGATGAACCTCCCGATCATCGCTACGATCGTTACGCTCGGTACGCTGACTGGTCTGTTCGGTACTGTGACGGGTATGATCAAGTCCTTCTCCGCAATGGGTGAAGGTGGTGGCGCTGACTCTGCTGCCCTGTCAGTCGGTATTTCTGAGGCTCTTATCAACACCGCGTTCGGTATCGGAACGTCTTGGTTCGCTGTGGTTTTCTACAACTACTTCACGAACAAGGTGGACAAGTTGACTTACGCCCTCGACGAGGTTGGTTATTCTATCGCTCAGACATACGAAGCAAACCACACGGAAGAGGCTTAATTTTTGCTGACCCTTTTAAAATTTTATCGCTATGGGTAAAGTAAAAATTAAGAAAGAGGATGTCTGGATCGACATGACTCCGATGTCGGATGTCATGACGCTGCTCCTCACTTTCTTCATGCTCACCTCCACGTTCGTGAAGCCTGAGCCTGTGAAAGTGAACGTGCCGAAGTCTGTGTCGCAGATAGACGTTCCTGCTAATGACGTAATGACGATCCTCGTCAATCCGGTCATGGGACCGGACAACAAGCCTACGGGTGAGGGTCAGGTGTTCTTGCGCATCGACAATACGAAGGTGCTCGGTGGCATGGCACAGGATGTGGGGCTCAACCTCACGCCGAAGCTCATGGAGACCTTCAAGGCCGAGACCACGTTTGGTGCGCCTCTCGACAAGCTGCCCGGCTACCTCGCTATGGCTCCTGGCCAGCGTTCGAAGATGCTTCCCAAGATGGGTATCCCTCTTGACAGTATCAACGGCGGACAGAGCGAGTTCCAGCAGTGGGTCTATGCCTATGAGAACCAGATGGGAACGGTGGACAACGTGAAGATTGCTATCAAGTCTGACTCACGTACTCCGTACAAGACGGTTCGCAAGGTGATGGACGAGCTTCAGGCACTGGGTGTCTCCGACTATTATTTGATAACTGAGTTGAAGAATAAGCAGGAGGATTAATAATGGCAAAGAAAAAAGAAAGCAAACAGAAGAAGATCAATGTCCGCGTCGACTTTACGCCGATGGTGGATATGCTCATGCTGTTGATTACCTTCTTCATGCTCTGTACTACGCTGAGCAAGCCGTCCTCCATGCAGATTTCCATGCCTGCCGACGAGCAAAACCAGAACGAGAAGGATCAGAAGGAGGCCAAGCAGAGTGCTACTGTAACGCTCTATCTGGCTGCCGACAATAAGATCTATCACGGTGAGGGTATCCCTAAGTACAGTGATCCCAACTGGATTAAGGAGACCACCTGGGGCGACACGGGACTTCGTGACGTGCTTCGTAACCACATTACGGAGGAGCGTGTGAAGCCGGTCGTCGAGATGGAGCTTGCTGTCAAGGAACTTTTGGCTGAGCAGAAGGCCAATCCCAAGAAGATCACGGACGCTGTCTTCAAGCAGAGAATGAGTGACATCAAGTCGGGTAATCTCAAGAACAAGAAGATCACCCCGCTGACGATCATCATCAAGCCGACGGACAACGCTACGTATCGCAATGTGATTGACGCCCTCGATGAGATGCAGATTTTGAATATTGGTATTTACGTGATTGACAAGATCAACGATCAGGACCGCGAGTTGCTCGCCCTGAAGAAAATCAAGTTGTAATGTCGCGTAAGTTAACGATTAAAAAGAAAGAATACAATGGCAAAGATAGATCTTTACGATCCTAAATGGGTCGACATGGTATTCGCTGGAAAGAACCAGGCTTACGGTGCCTATGTGCTCCGTAAGGGTACTTCCAGTCGCAATATCAAAGCCTTGCTCATTCTGATTTGCGCTGCAGTCCTCATCGGTGGATTCCTCGGTTATCTCGTTTGGAAGAACAAGCATGATGCTGAGTTGCTCGCAGAGTATAATCAGAAGATGGAGCTGAAAGCGCTCCAGGAAGCACAGAAAGAAGCTGAAAAGCAGAAGGATAAGCCGAAGCCGAAACCCAAAATCGAGCCCGAGAAAGTCGTGCCCGAGGTGAAGTCGACGAAGGTGAATACCGTACCTGTCATCAAGGAGGACGACAAGGTTGATGAGTCCAAGATGATGCAGACCATGGAGAAGCTGGTCGATGACAAGCGTTCTTCAGGTGTTGAGGAGGTGAAGGGTACTGACAACGCTACTGCTGTTGCCGCTGCTCCTAACGTTGCTACCCCTGCTGAGGTTGCACCGCCGCCTCCCCCTGTGAAGAAGGAAGAGCCGAAGCCTGAGGTCAAGGAGGTCGAGAACAAGATCTTCACCGTGGCTGAGCAGATGCCTTCGTTCAAGGGTAACGTCAACTCTTGGTTGTCAAGCCACTTGAACTATCCGGCTGTTGCCGCTGAAAACGGCATTCAGGGACGCGTTATTGTGAAGTTCGTCGTCGGTAAGGACGGTAGCGTTAGCCAGGCACAGGTGGTACGTGGCGTGGATCCCGCTCTCGATCGTGAGGCACTCCGCGTCGTGAACGCCATGCCGAGGTGGAACCCGGGTATGAACAATGGTCAGCCCGCCAACGTATGGTTCACGTTGCCTATCAACTTCAAGCTTCAGTAATATCAGATTCTGAACACTACGTTTCTTTATGAAGAAATACACATTCTACATTTCAATTGTAGGATTACTCATTGCTGCCTCGGCCGTTCTCTCTTGCTCCAACAAGAAGAACGACCGAGGTGGTCGTACTGATACTCCTACATCAGGCACCATCACCTTCTATGCGGATGAGAGTTTTAGCCCCATCATCGAGGAGGAGAGAAAACAGTTTGAATATACCTACCCGAAGGCACATCTCAAGGCGGTATATTCGGACCAAAATACGGGTATGAACCAACTGATGGCTCTGAAGACGTGTCTGCTCATCACCTCCCGCGACCTGACCAAGGGCGAGAGCGCGATGTTTTCGACCAAACAGACCAAGGCGGTTTCCTTCCCTATCGGCTATGATGGCGTAGCCCTTATTGTCAATCGAAACAACACAGATACTCTCATCACCGAGGCGGCTGCACGCAAGATATTCAGCGGCGAGGTGACGAAGTGGAATCAAATATACAAACATTCATCCCTCGGCGATATCGAGGTGGTGTTCGACAATCGTGCCTCTGGCACGTTGTTCTGGGTGGAGGATTCCTTGCTTGGAGGCAAGCATATCACTCAGAAGAATATTGTCGCGGCCAAATCGAGCAGGGGCGTGATCGACTATGTCAAGCGGACTCCCAATGCCATTGGCGTGGTGGGTTCCAACTGGATCAGCGACACCCGCGACAGTACCAATCTCACATTCTTGAAGGACATCACGGTGATGTCGGTCTCTACGCAGGACGAGGCTACAAAGAGCAATAGCTTTAAGCCTTATCAGTATTACCTGCTCAATGGTTACTATCCCTTCTGTCGTACTATCTACTGCATCGTAGTTGACCCCTTCCGTGCCTTGCCATGGAGCTTCTCCAATTATATCACAGGACCGATCGGCCAGTTGATTATCTTGAAGTCGGGCATTCTGCCCTACCGTGGTGACATTCAGGTGCGACAGGTAAATATTAAGCAATAGCATTAAACCTTTTCAAGGCTGTGATGTCATAGAATCAAACAGCCTTCAGAGAGTGAGATAACGAGTGTATTAAACAAAGAAATTCTTTAAGAGTATGAAAGTCAAAAAATATCTTTTAGCTGGTGTGCTGACGCTGAGCTTGTCGGCACCCGTTTTCGGACAGGAAGTGAGTTATCAGGAAGCCCTCAAGCCCATTGCTGCGGCCCTCAACGCTGATCCCAACAACCCCAAGGCTGCCAAGGATCTGGTGAAGGACTATCTGAAGGAGTACAAGAAGGATGCCGATGCCATCGTTGGCTTGGGTACCATCTATCTTCAGGTTCACAATTTCGAGAAGGCACAGGAGATGGCTGACCTCGTCTTGGCCAACAAGAAGATGAACCAGAGCAATGCCTATATGCTCTTGGGTGACATTGCTGCCCTTCAGGACAGTGTAGGTAATGCTGGTGCTGCCGCCACGCAATATCAGACGGCTATTAGTATTGATCCGCAGAACGTTCTCGCCTATGAGCGCTATGCTCGCGTCTATCGCCACGTCAGTCCTGAGACGGCTGTGAAGAAGTTGGAGGAGCTTCGTCAGGTAAAGCCGGACTATCCCGTCGAGGTGAAGGCTGCTGAGATCATGCTCGCCGACCAGAAGTATGCCGAGGCTGCCAAGTGGTTTGCCAAGGCTCCGAAGACCCAGCTTGACGAGACGGCCTACTACCAGTACATCGTAGCTGAATTCTATTCTGGCAACGCTAAGAATGCGCTCGAGGTAGCTCGTCATGGTCTGCAGAAGTATGCCGGCAGTGAGTATCTGAGCCGTCTTGCCGTCATGGCTGCCGTTGATCAAAACCAGTTCCCTGAGGCCCTGACCTATAGCGAGAACGTGATGCGCGGTAAGGAGCAGAAGAATTATAACGACTATTATTACTATGGTCAGGCTCTGGCCGGCAATGACAAGTTCCAGGAGGCTATCAATGCCTACAACAAATGTTTGGAGCTGAAGCCGGGTGAGGTTGATCCGCTCAGCAAGTTGTCTGCAGCTTACGCTGGTTTGGGCGACGGTGATAAGGCCTTGGATTTCCAGCGTCAGTACCTGGAGAAGGGCACCAATATCACCTCTACCGATTGGGCTAATTTCGCTGGCATCTATATCAAGATGGGTGACCAGGTTGACAGTCTCGACCACGCCAAGGCTGTTGGCTATTATACGCAGGCCATGGATGTCTATGAGAAGATGACCGAGAAATTCCCCACCTTGAAGGACTGGTGCTGGGTTGCCGAGGCTTCTGTGGCTTTGGGTAAGTTGAAGGATCTGGACAAGGTTCGTGATCTCTATATGAAGGTCGCAGAGTATGAGGAGGCCAAGGCAGACAAGAGCGATGCCAACACGAAGAACTATCTCGTGGCAGCTTATTACTTCCTCGGCTACTACTATGCCGGCAAGAATGATGCAGAGACGTCGAAGAGCTATTTCGAGAAGCTCATTCAGATCGACCCCGAGAATGCTGAGGCCAAGAAGGCCCTTGGCTTGGAATAAGATAGAACGTTACAATATGTGATATAGAAATATGCGTGTATTGCTTACTTGTGATACGCGCATATTTTTTTCGTCGAATAGAAGCCCGATGCTCTTGGCTTCTGCTATAAACAAATTATTAATGACTCACCGTTTCTCCATCTTCACGCTCGCATCCCTCCTTCTGTTGGTTTGTGTCGGCACTTCGGCCAAAAAGCGTACCTTTAATGAGGCAAAGGCTATTGCGCAGCGTCAGGCAACCAGCCTTGGCGCCACACTCTCCTCTGCCTCCATCGAGACTGCTAAGCGTCTGAATGCTCCATCTGTATCAGGCGGCTCCCTAGCTTACTATGTTTTCCCGCATGATCGAGGTAAGGGATTTACGATTGTCTCTGGCGACGACCAGTTGCCCGAAATTGTAGCCTATTCCGATCGTGGCTCTTACGATGTGGCCCACCTTCCCGATGGCTACAAAATGTTTCTTGAGCTCTACAGCGACATGGTCGATGAGTTGGCTCAGGGTCACCCATCAGCCATGCAGGCGGTATCACAGGCTCAGAGACGCGCTCAGACCAAGGCAGCCAGACCTGTCGTGACACCTCTGCTGGGTGACAGAATGTGGAACCAGTATGCTCCTTTCAATAATCTCTGTCCCATGGACGGCACCAACCCGACAGTCACGGGATGTGTGGCTACAGCGCTTGCTCAGGTCTTTGCCTATTGGCGCTTTCCTGAGGCTCTCTTGGTTGACATCCCCGCCTACACGACCTACACCAAGCGTTTGAAGGTACCCGCCATTGCTTCTGGCGAGCCTTACGATTGGGACAGAATGCTCGATATCTACGAGGAAGGCTACTACTCGCAAGAGGAGGCCGATGCCGTGGCAAAACTGATGTTGCATTGCGGTGCTGCTCTCCAGATGGACTACACGAGTAGTAGTTCAGGAGCTAACATCTTCCTCGCCAAGCTCACGAAGTATTTTGGTTATGATGCCGAGACCATGCAGGAACTTGAGCGCGACCATTATTCGCTGGAGGAGTGGATGGACCTGTTGGACGCCGAGTTACAAGCCAAGCGCCCTGTGCTCTATAGCGGCAGTAGTTCCACCGTAGGACATCAGTTTGTTTGTGATGGCTCAGACGGCGACGGCCTTTACCATATCAATTGGGGCTGGGGCGGCTATCAAGACGGCTATTTTGATATCACCCTCCTCAATCCCGACAAGGGAGGCGCTGGATCGGGTTCCGATGCCGACGGATATACTAAAGGATGCCGTGCGATCATAGGAATCCAGCCTGGCGATGGCACCGTCACGGTAGAACCGCTGCTCTTGGTCAGTGCCACGACCAATGCGGTGCCTGACGAGTATGAAAGAGAGAAGGCTACTATCTATGGCCATACTGTAGAGGCACCCCTGGTGAAAGATGGTGATGCCATATTCACCTATGGCATACAGAATAATGGCGAGTCAACCTCTCTGATGTATAGAATGGATATGTGGGGGTATCCTTCCAAAACTTATCAAAATAAGATGGAGACAACCGACTTGCCGGGCAATGGCGCAATTACCTATGTCTCGACGAGCGTTCTGCCGGAAGAGTTTGATGGCGACCGTAGCATTACCTGTATCTTCAATGCCTATGTTAACGACATGTATGACTATCTTCCTTCCTCAATGGACGAATGGAAACTCTATATCTTGGATCCAGACATGAAGGGCTATAGCTACCGTATGAATCCTGCCCAGCTCTTTGTCTATGTGGCTGGCGACACGCCTTCTGCCATCCAGCAGATCGGAACAACGGAGCAGTGTCGTTTTTATGGAGACCAGGGTGAGTTGGTGGTCGTAGCTGATCGCACAGGTGTTGTTCCCGTTTATGGAGTGGACGGTCGCAAGGTGTGCGAGGTCAATGCGGTTGGCGGTAGCACGGTTCGCGTGCCCCTCAAGGCTGGCGTCTATATCGTCAAGGGCCATAAGGTTGTCGTAAGATAGACGTAGAAAAATAATAGGTGGGGTAGGCGTCCTCGTTTACCCTTTTACAGTCAAGGTGTCCCGAAGCAGGAGCTCATTGGTCGTGAGTCTCCATCGGGACACCTTGACTTTTTCCTTTTTATAGTGTCTGCGCAGCGTCCCTCTAAATGAGGTGTCAGGTGGGGTAAAAAAGTATATTAAGTTCATGAGCTGATGAAGTTAACTTCGTAGCCTCATGAAGTTAACTTCGTAAGCCAATGAAGTCAATATGCTTTTTTGGGGGTGAAATGGTAAACCACCAATACAGCGTAAGGTGGGTTGAATGAAAAATATTATCTTTGCTGC
>ERZ779799.110-NODE-110-length-31682-cov-9.518196_pt1 | contig 31682 bp, 20 predicted proteins | sample MGYA00511253_ERZ779799 | MGnify/ENA primary metagenome ERZ779799 (study PRJEB29588, sample SAMEA2159541) | human gut metagenome | biome: human gut; feature: human-associated habitat; material: faeces | place: Denmark | collected 2008/2010 ...
ACAAACTTTAAGAGTTCGGTATACCGTGTGAACTAAAAGCTGCAAGTTGGGTTAACGTTTAACGTTATAATGTAAGGTCACAGCCATTCCTCTCGCCAAATCAAAAACGTGACAATGTGACAACGTGACGTGTGACAACGAGAAAAAGCGCACGTCAAAAGAAAAACGTTAAACGTTATTATGTTATTATGTTATTATGTTATTACGATGCGGGGCGGGCACCTAACCGAAGACCGCGAACCAGAGAGCCTACAGACTGGGAATAGGAAAGCCCACAGGCAGCGAACTATAGGGACCACCGACTGCGACTTTGGGAATAAGTTAGGATCGAGGCAAGAGACAAGCAACCATCAGGGTGATAGGTTAGTTACCCCGCGGAAGGTGCCCAGTTTTCCACCCTCACGCATCCGTTGAAATAGATACCCGACAAGGGGTTCTGAGGCCCTAAAATAGCACGCGACCACGTGGGGACCCAGAAAAGCAGGCAAACGAGGCAGAAAACAAGGGAAAAGTTTGGCCAAGTGCGATTTTCTTCGTACCTTTGCACCGTTCAGAGGAATGAGGGGCTTGCGGAAGCTCCTCATTTTTATTTATATAAACGTTTATGATAGACAAGAACGTCGTAAAAAGATTAGTTGAGGAATGGCTTGCGGGGAAGGAATACTTCCTCGTAGATGTTCAGGTTGGCACCGACGATCGCATCGTCGTAGAAATAGACCACGCCGACGGCGTGTGGGTGGACGACTGCGCGGATCTGAGCCGCTACATCGAGGACCATCTGAGCCGTGACGAAGAGGACTACGAGCTGGAGGTGGGATCCACCGGACTGGGCCAGCCCTTCAAGGTACCCCAGCAGTATGTGAATAACATCGGCAACGAGGTGGAGGTCCTCACACAGGATGGCAAGAAAGTGAAGGGCACGCTCAAGGCCGTGGAAACCCCGCGTTTCACGGTCTCCGTGCCGGAGAAAGTAAAGGTAGAGGGCAAGAAGCGTCCCGTGATGATGGACGTGGACTACGACTACGACATGAATGAGGTAAAGTACACGAAATACATTATAAGTTTCAAATAAGCTATGGCAGCAAGAAAAAAAGAAGACATGCCGAACATGATCGAGACCTTCAAGGAGTTTAAGGACACCAAGAAGATCGACCGTGCCACCCTCGTTAGCGTGCTGGAGGAGAGCTTCCGCAGCGTGATAGCGAAGATATTCGGCTCCGACGAGAACTTCGACGTCATCGTCAACCCCGACAAGGGCGACTTTGAGATATACCGCAACCGCATCGTCGTGGCCGACGGCGAGGTGAAGGACGAGTACAAGGAGGTGTCGCTCACGGACGCTCAGAAGATCGAGCCCGACTACGAGGTGGGCGAGGAGGTCTCCGAGCGCATCGACTTCGCGAAGTTTGGCCGCCGCGCCATTCTCAACTTGCGCCAGACGCTGGCCGCCAAGGTGCTGGAGCTGGAGCACGACTCGCTCTACAACAAGTACAAGGACCGCGTGGGCCAGGTCATCTCCTCCGAGGTCTATCAGGTTTGGAAGCGCGAGGTGCTGCTCGTGGACGACGAGAACAACGAGCTGCTGCTGCCGAAGACGGAGCAGATACAGAGCGACAACTACCACAAGGGCGACACCATCCGTGCCGTCATCCTGCGCGTGGACAACACCAACAACAATCCGAAGATCATCCTCTCGCGCACGGCGCCCGCCTTCCTGGAGCGTCTGCTGGAGGCCGAGGTGCCCGAGATTGCCGACGGCCTGATCGCCATCAAGAGCGTGGCACGCATGCCGGGCGACCGCGCCAAGATCGCCGTGGAGAGCTACGACGACCGCATCGACCCGGTGGGAGCCTGCGTCGGTGTGCACGGCAGCCGCGTACATGGCATCGTCAAGGAGCTCGGTGGCGAGAACATCGACGTCATTTCCTGGACGGCCAACACCAAACTCTTCATCCAGCGCGCCCTCAGCCCGGCCCGCGTCAGCTCGCTCACCATCGACGAGGAGAACAAGAAGGCCGAGGTCTATCTCAAGCCCGAGGAGGTGAGCCTCGCTATCGGACGCAGCGGTCTCAACATCAAGCTGGCAAGTATGCTCACGGGCTACACCATCGACGTCTTCCGCGAGCTCGACGAGAGCCAGGCCGAGGAGGACATCTACCTCGATGAGTTCTCCGACGAGATCGACCAGTGGGTCATCGAAGCCATCAAGAAGATAGGCCTCGACACGGCCCGCCAGGTGCTCAACGCTCCGCGCGAAATGCTTATCGAGAAGGCCGACCTCGAGGAGGAGACCGTCGATAATGTCATCAAGGTCCTCAGGGCCGAGTTTGAGAGCTAAGATGGAGCCGTCCTGTCCGCGCCGACAAGGCGCATCCTCTCAGGAAGGGCAACACATCAGGAAAGAAGCAAAGAGAAAGGGTGGAGGACGACAGTCTCCACCGATAAAAGGTAATGGCGGGTGATGGTTTTGACCAGCGGCTCATAGGGTGTGGCCGCACTGGTCCGCACCATGTTCGGAACATCTGCGCCACCCTCACATCGTAAATCAATACCAGCACCCCCTACCTCTATTAAGATATTAATGAGTATCAGATTAAACAAAGCAATTAGAGAGCTGAACATCGGGCTCCAGACGGCTGTGGAATTTCTGGAGAAGAAGCCGAATCTGGGCGAAGTGAAGGGCGACCCCAACTTCAAGCTCAGCGATGCGCAGTATGAGGCCCTGGCCACACAGTTTAACAAGGATAAGCAAGTGAAGGCCATCGCCGACAAGAAGTTCCCCAAGAAGTCGAAAGAGGGCGGCAAGAAGAAGCAGTCCCAGGGAGGCGTGAAGCGTGGCGACGACGGTCTGACAAAGATACAGGCCTATACCCCGCTGGGCAAGATCGACCTCGACCAGCTCAACCGCAAGCCGGGACAGAAAGCCGACCAAAAGCCGAAGGCAGACCAGCCCAAGGCCAAGGAGGAGAAGCCCGTACGCAAGCAGGAGCCACAGCAGCCCAAGCAGGAGCAGCCGAAGCCCGCACAGAAGGAGGCAGCACCCCAGCACAAGGCAGAGCCAAAGGCCGAGAAGCCGGCCGTGAAGGAGCAGCCGAAGGAGGCTGCCCACAAGGAGGTGGCCCAGAAGCCCGCGGCCCAGAAGGAGAACGCTCAGAAGGAAAACAAGGAGCAGACCAAGCCCGCAGCCAAGGCTGTGGAGACGGAGCAGAAACCCGCCAAGCCCGCCAAGAGCGAGAAGGCACAGCCCGCAGCGGCAGCCCAGACTGAGACCGCCCAAAAGGAGGGCAAGGAGCAGGAGCCCGCCACGACAGAGGGCGGCGCACCCTTCCAGACGCAGAACGAGAAGAAGCTGCTCAACCAGCCGAAGCTCAACGTGCTCGGCAAACTCGACCTCAGCACCATCAACCAAAACACGCGCCCGAAGAAGAAGAGCAAGGAGGAGCGACGCAAGGAGCGCGAGGAGAAAAACGGACAGGGCAAGAAGAAGCGCGTACGCATCAACAAAGAGCGCGTCGATATCAATGCCGCTGCCAACCAGCAGCCCGCCCAGCAGGGCAAGAAGCAGGGCCAGCAGCAACAGCAGGGCCAGGCCGACGGTGGCGGAAAGCGCAAGAAGAAGAACCGCGGACGCAGCAACAAACCGCTGGAGGTCGATGACGAGGCCGTAGCACGCCAGGTCAAGGAGACCTTGGCACGCCTCACCTCGAAGACCCAGAACAAGAAGGGTGCCAAATACCGCAAGGAGAAGCGCGACGCTGCCCAGGAGAAGCTCAACCAGGAGGCACGCGCCGAGCGCAAGCAGAGCAAGACGCTGAAACTGACGGAGTTTGTGACCGTATCGGAACTGGCCACGATGATGGACGTCCCCGTGACGAAAGTCATCTCCACACTCATGTCGGTGGGCATCATGGTCTCCATCAACCAGCGTCTCGACGCCGAGACCATCAACCTCGTGGCCGACGAGTTCGGATTCTCCACGGAGTATGTCAGCGCCGAGGTGCAGGAGGCTGTCAGCGAGGAGGCCGACGACGAGAACGATCTCGTGCCGCGCGCCCCGATCGTCACGGTCATGGGCCACGTCGATCATGGTAAGACCTCGCTGCTCGACCACATCCGCAACACCAACGTCATCGCCGGCGAGGCTGGTGGCATCACCCAGCACATCGGTGCCTATAGCGTGACGCTGAAGAACGGCAGCAAGGTGACCTTCCTCGACACGCCGGGCCACGAGGCCTTCACCGCCATGCGTGCCCGTGGTGCGCAGGTGACGGATATCGCCATCATCATCATTGCCGCCGACGACTCGGTGATGCCTACCACCAAGGAGGCCATCGCCCACGCACAGGCCGCCGGCGTACCGATGGTCTTTGCCATCAACAAGATAGACAAGCCGGGAGCCAACCCCGACAAGATACGCGAGGACCTGGCCAACATGAACCTCCTGGTGGAGGAGTGGGGCGGCAAGTACCAGTGTCAGGAGATCAGTGCCAAGAAGGGCATCGGCGTGGACGAGCTCATGGACAAGGTGCTCCTGGAGGCCGACCTGCTCGAACTGAAGGCCAACCCCAACCGCAAGGCCACGGGTACGGTCATCGAGTCGTCGCTCGACAAGGGTCGCGGCTTCGTCTCGACGGTGCTCGTGAGCAACGGCACGCTGAAGACGGGCGACATTGTGATCGCCGGCACCGCATGGGGCAAGGTCAAGGCTCTCTTCAATGAGCGCAACCAGCGCATCGAGAAGGCCGGACCCGCAGATCCCTGTATCGTCCTCGGACTCAACGGCGCGCCCACGGCGGGCGACACGTTCCACGTGCTCGAGACGGAGCAGGAGGCACGCGAGATTGCCAACAAGCGCGAGCAGCTGCAGCGCGAGCAGGGTCTCCGCACGCAGAAGCGCCTCACGCTGGGAGACATTTCCCACCGCATCGCTCGCGGAGAGTTCCACGAGCTCAACATCATCGTCAAGGGCGACACCAACGGATCGGTGGAGGCACTGGCCGACTCCTTCCTCAAGCTCTCGACGGAGAAGGTGCAGGTCAACGTCATCAGCAAGGCCGTGGGACAAATCTCCGAGAACGACGTCATGCTCGCCTCGGCTTCCGACGCCGTCATCGTCGGCTTCCAGGTGCGCCCGTCTGCCGACGCGCGCAAACTGGCTGACCGCGAAGGCGTGGAGATCAACACCTACTCCATCATCTACGATGCACTCGACGACATCAAGAGTGCCATGGTCGGCATGCTCGACAAGGTCAAGAAGGAGGTCGTCACGGGCCAGGTGGAGGTACGCCAGGTCTTCAAGATCAGCAAGGTGGGAACCGTGGCCGGTGGTCTCGTCACCGAAGGCAAGGTGCACAACAAGGACAAGGCACACGTCATCCGCGACGGTATCGTCATCCACACCGCCGCCATCAGCGCGCTCAAGCGCTACAAGGACGACGCCAAGGAGGTGGCAACGGGTCTGGAGTGTGGTATCTCGCTCGTCAACTACAACGACATCGAGGCGGGAGACATCCTGGAGACCTTCACCGAGATCGAGGTGGAGCAGAAGCTCTAAGCCGACTGCGGGGACTCAACGGCCGTGGCTACTGCCTACGGCCCGCCCCTCGGCAGCCGCCTGCCCCCTACCTTATTAAAATATGGCCACAACGGCAGCCGCCCGCAAAAGGACGGCGCGCCGCTTGCGGCCTGTTTTTCAAAGCAGAACCATTCAAACAATGGAAGAAATAAAAGAAGAGAAGAACGCATTGGTGCGGGAGATAGCCGACAAGAAATATGAGTACGGCTTCACCACCGACGTGGAGACCGACATCATCCCCGTGGGTCTCAACGAGGACATCGTGCGCCTGATCTCACAAAAGAAGCACGAGCCCGAGTGGATGCTGGAGTTTCGCCTGCGCGCCTTCCGCCATTGGCAGACGCTCAAGCAGCCCACATGGGGACATGTGCACATCCCGCCCATCGACTACCAGGCCATCTCCTACTACGCAGACCCGCTGGCGAAGAAGCCGCAGAACAAGGAGATAGACCCCGAACTGGAGAAGACTTTCGACAAACTGGGCATTCCCCTGGAGGAGCGGCTCGCACTGAGCGGCACGGCGGTCGATGCGATCATGGACTCCGTGTCGGTCAAGACCACATTCAAGGAGAAACTGCGGGAGAAGGGCGTGATCTTCTGCTCCATCGGCGAGGCCATACAGACCCACCCGGACCTCGTCAGGCAGTACCTGGGCACGGTCGTCCCCTACGGCGACAACTTCTTTGCCGCGCTCAACTCGGCGGTGTTCTCCGACGGATCCTTCGTCTATATCCCCAAGGGTGTACGCTGCCCGATGGAACTGAGCAGCTATTTCCGCATCAACGCCCGCAACACGGGACAGTTTGAGCGCACGCTCATCGTGGCCGACGACGACTCCTACGTCTCCTACCTGGAGGGCTGCACGGCCCCAATGCGCGACGAGAACCAGCTCCATGCTGCCATCGTCGAGATCATCGTCATGGACCGGGCCGAGGTGAAATACTCCACCGTCCAAAACTGGTATCCAGGCGACGAACACGGTCGGGGCGGCGTGCTCAATCTCGTGACGAAGCGTGGCGACCTGCGCGGCGACCACTCCAAACTCTCCTGGACACAGGTGGAGACGGGATCGGCCATCACGTGGAAATATCCCTCGTGTCTGCTGCGCGGCAACGACTCCGTAGCGGAGTTCTACAGCGTGGCCGTGACCAACAACTACCAGGAGGCGGACACGGGCACAAAGATGATCCACATCGGCAAGAACACGCGTTCTACCATCATCTCCAAGGGCATTTCCGCCGGACACAGCCAAAACAGCTACCGCGGCCTCGTCATGGCTACGGCCAACGCCGACAATGCGCGCAACTACTCCAGCTGCGACTCGCTGCTGCTCGGCAGCGACTGTGGAGCGCATACGTTCCCCTACATGGACGCCCACAACGACACCGCAGTATTCGAGCACGAGGCGACCACGTCCAAGATTTCGGAGGACCAGCTCTTCTACTGCAACCAGCGTGGCATCCCGATGGAGGAGGCCGTGGGACTCATCGTCAACGGCTACGCCAAGGAGGTGCTCAACAAGCTGCCGATGGAGTTTGCCGTCGAGGCACAGAAGTTGCTCAGCGTCTCGCTGGAGGGCACGGTGGGATAACGCTTCCACAGGCCACGACGCGACAAGACCAACAAAAGAAGGAGGAGCAATGAGAAGAAAGATGATCATGGGCCCAGCCCTTGCGGCCACCCTGCTGCTGACAGCCCTGCTGCCGTCGGCAGCTTCCACACCCGTCCCACGCTGGACGCCGCAGCCCTACCGCCAGTATCTCATCAAACTGGAGGTGGAGCGCGACACCATAGCCGCACCGTCGGTCATGCTCCACGGCGCAAAGACCAAACGGAAAGTGGACGTGAGCCATTTCAAGGTGGGGCCCTTCTGGGTACCAGACCCACCCTCGCTCTTCGAGCAGGAGGACGAATGGCGCGACAGAGACCGCTACAAGAAAGGGCGGATCCTCGGCGACATCATCGAGGACATCATCAACATCTTTCTGTTATAACTATCAAACGACAACCAAATCCTTATAGATATGCTTGAGGTAAAAAACCTGCACGCCACCATCGCAGGCAAAGAGATATTGAAAGGCGTCAACCTCACGGTCAGAGACGGTGAGATCCACGCCATCATGGGACCCAACGGGTCGGGAAAATCGACCCTCAGCGCGGTGCTGACGGGCAACCCGCTCTACACCGTCACCGAGGGAACGGCCTTCTTCAACGGCAAGAACTTGCTGGAGATGAAACCCGAGGACCGCGCTCGCGAAGGTCTGTTTCTCTCTTTCCAGTACCCCGTGGAGATTCCGGGCGTGAGCATGACCAACTTCATGAAGGCGGCCATCAACGCCAAGCGCGCGTATGAGGGCAAGGAGCCGCTGAAGGCTGCCGACTTCATGAAACTCATGCGCGAGAAGCGCCAGATCGTAGAACTCGATCCGAAACTCGCCCACCGATCCGTCAACGAGGGATTCTCCGGTGGCGAGAAGAAGCGCAACGAGATCTTCCAGATGGCCATGCTCGAACCGAAACTCAGCATCCTCGACGAGACCGACTCCGGACTGGATGTCGATGCCATGCGCATCGTCGCCAATGGCGTGAACAAGATGCACTCGGCAGAGACTTCCGCCATCGTCATCACCCACTACGAGCGACTGCTGGACATGATCAAACCCGACGTGGTCCACGTCCTCTGGCAGGGCCGCATCGTCAAGACTGCTGGTCCGGAGCTGGCGAAGGAGATCGAAAAGCTCGGCTACGACTGGATCAAGGAGGAAGTGAAAGGAGAGGAGACCCAAGGATGACCGAAGCAGAAAAGCAATACATAGACCTATACACCGAGGCCTCGGAAGCCATCAAGGAGCATAGCGCAGAGGTGATGAACGCCGTCCGCGACCGCGCCTTCGAAGACTTCCGCCGCCAGGGCTTCCCGACAAGGAAGGTGGAGCGATATAAGTACACCGACATGGAGAAGATCTTCGCTCCCAACTACGGTCTGAACATCAATCGCATCGAGTTTCCTGTCGATCCCTATGCGGCCTTCCGCTGCGACGTGCCCAACCTGAGCACGCTGCTCTATTTTGTCGTCAACGATGCGTTCTATGAGAAGCGGCTGCCCAACGTGCAGCCCGAGGAGGGAGTCGTCATCGGATCGCTGAAGCAGGCGGCCGAGCAACATCCCGAATTGGTAGAGAAATACTATTCCCGACTGGCCAAGACCGACGAAGATGCCGCGACTGCCCTCAACACAATGCTGGCCCAGGACGGCCTCTTCATCTATGTGCCGAAAAACGTGCAGATGGAAAAGTGTGTGCAGATTATCAACATCCTGCGCGCCGACGTGAGCATGATGGTCAACCGACGCGTGCTCATCGTGATGGAGGAGGGCGCCAAGGCCAAATTCCTGTTCTGCGACCATACCGCCGACGACCACGACTTCCTCGCCACGCAAGTCATCGAGGCCTATGTCGGCGACAACGCATCGCTCGACCTCTACTGCATGGAGGAGACCCACTACAAGAACCATCGCGTGAGCAACGTCTATATAGAGCAGCAGCGCGACAGTAGGGTCAACCACAATGTGATCACGCTCCACAACGGCGTGACGCGCAACCGCCTCGACCTGGTGTTCAAGGGAGAGGGCGCGGAGTGCTATTGCAGTGGCTGCGTCATCGCGGACAGAAAACAGCACGTGGACAACAATACGCTCATCGATCACCAGGTGCCTCACTGCACGAGCAACGAACTCTATAAGTATGTGCTCGACGACGAGGCAGTGGGTGCTTTCGCTGGGCGCGTCCTCGTACGACACGGAGCACAGAAGACCACCTCGCAGGAGACCAACCAGAATCTCGTGGCCACGAAGACGGCAAGGATGTACACACAGCCGATGCTGGAAATCTATGCCGACGACGTGAAATGTGCACACGGATCCACGATAGGACAACTCAACGACGCTGCGCTCTTCTATATGCAGCAGCGCGGCATCAGCCAGAAGGAGGCCAAACTGCTCCTGGAGTTTGCCTTCATCAACGAGGTCATCGACAAGATGGACCTCGAACCGCTGCGCGACCGTCTCCACTACCTGGTGGAAAAGCGTTTCCGTGGCGAACTGAGCAAATGTGTAGGCTGCAAAATGTGCCAGTAGGGCCGGCAGGATTCATTCATCAAAAGCAAGAAGCGTAAAGCCATGTTGGATATAGAAAAAATAAGGAAAGACTTCCCCATTCTCAGCCGTGAGATCTACGGCCGCCCGCTGGTCTATCTCGACAACGGTGCCACGACCCAGAAGCCGCTCTGCGTGCTTGATGCCATGCGCGACGAGTATTTGAACGTCAATGCCAACGTCCACCGTGGTGTCCACTGGCTCTCACAGCAGGCCACCGACCTCCACGAGGCGGCCCGCGAGACGGTCAGGAAGTTCGTCAACGCCCGTTCCACCAGCGAGATCGTTTTTACGCGGGGCACAACGGAGAGCCTGAACCTCGTAGCTTCGTCCTTCGTGGAGGGCTGCATGGAGGAGGGCGACGAGGTCATCGTGAGCACGATGGAGCACCATTCCAACATTGTCCCCTGGCAACTGCAGCAGCAACGCAAGAACATCCGCCTGCGGGTCATTCCAATGAGCGACGACGGCGCGCTGCTCCTCGACGAGTACGAAAAGTTGTTTAGCGAGAAGACAAAGCTCGTCAGCGTCATGCACGTCAGCAACGTCCTGGGCACGGTCAATCCCGTCAAGGAGATCATCCGCATCGCCCACAGCCACGGAGTGCCCGTGATGATCGATGGCGCGCAGAGCATCCCTCACATGAAGGTCGACGTGCAGGACTTGGATTGTGAATTCCTCGCTTTCAGCGGCCACAAGGTCTATGCGCCCACGGGCGTAGGCGTGCTCTACGGCAAGGAGGAGTGGCTCGACAGACTGCCGCCATACCAAGGGGGTGGCGAGATGATCGAGCGCGTAAGCTTCGACCACACCACCTTCGAACGCCCGCCACTGAAGTTTGAGGCCGGAACGCCCGACTACATCGCCACCAACGGACTTGCCAAGGCGATCGACTACGTCTCAGCCATTGGCATGGAGAACATTCAGGCGTATGAGCACGATCTCACCGACTACGCCCTGCAGCAGCTCCGTCAGATCGAAGGAATGCACATCTATGGCCACGGCAAAGACATAGAGGCTGACGCCGTCATCTCCTTCAACGTCGCCGACATCCACCATGCCGACCTCGGCACGCTCCTCGACCAACTGGGCATTGCCGTGCGCACAGGCCACCATTGCGCCCAACCCCTCATGGACCGCCTCGGCATACTCGGCACCGTCCGTGCGTCGTTCTCCTTCTACAACACGCGAGAGGAGGTCGATACGCTCGTAGCAGGACTGCGCCGCGTCATCAAGATGTTCTGAAAATGATTCCGCTGGGCAAAAGATGGAGCCATCGATTGCATTTTTGACCACAAAATTTTGCAATATAAGAAAATCTCCGTAACTTTGCACCTGGATTTTGTCCTATGGTGTAATGGTAGCACAACAGGTTTTGGTTCTGTTTGTAGTGGTTCGAATCCGCTTAGGACAACAGACAAAAGGATTCCTCTCTTCGGAAAGGAATCCTTTTGTTGTATTGCCACTTATTAAATCGTCGTTTGTTGTATGGTGATTGTTGAAGCGTAGTGAGTTATATTGCGCTTGTATTGTACTGCAACACAACATTTCACTCAAAATAGGCACGAAACGCCTCTGCCTGCTCCTCCAACAATGTGGGTTGACCATTGGCGTAGCGGTTCCACACCTGCTGGCACGGAGCCAAAAGGGGGAGGGGAGAGTCGGTAGTACGCATCAGATAAGGGTCGCAAGCCTGGAAGGTCTCCAGCACCTGCACCACCTTCTCGGGCTTCAGTTTCATCAGATGCGCCAGTTCTGCCACCTCGGGCGTGTCCACCACCATGGTATGGGGCACAAGCCGGAAGTAGAGATCGAGGATGAGGACCAGCATGACAGGCTTCAATTCATGGTCTTCGGTCAATGGCAGAAAGAAGTCCTCAAACGTGTTGCGCACCTCCACCCCCTCGTAGAAAGCCTGCTCACAACCGAACCCCTTCATCTTCCGCAACCGCGCAATGTCTTTTGCGAGCCGACGCGGCTTCTGGGCGTAAGTTTTCCAGACCAGTTGTAGCACCAGGCGGTCACGACGGTCCATCTCCTGCAGTTGCTGGTGAATGAATGGGGGCGGAAGATGTAGTTCCACAGCAAGGTCAACAGCCTCACGCGCATACACAGCCTTCACGCCCGTAGGACGCTTCAGGTAGAGTTGCAACACGAGCAGCCAGTAGTCGTCGTTCCAAAGGGGATGGGTAGCCATACGCATTATCTTAGGTTTTCTATACTTTATCTTTAGATGTAATCCTTATCTACGGCGCACGGGCTGACCGACCTGGTCAACTCGTTCACCGCTAATATAGATATCAAACGTCGGTCCGTTCGACCAACCGTGGCCAAAGTCCTGATTGCTGCCTCCCAAGATCTTCACGTCGTCGAGGGAAAATTCCAGCGGGGCGACCTTCAGCGTAGTGGGATCTTCACCATCGATACCGATAAACATAGCGCAATCAAAGTCAAACTCCACGACGCATTGTTTGCCACCAACATTGAGCGACAGCGACAGAGGCTCAGGTGCAAGGCGCACATAACCCTCCGACTCCTTGTCCGAAAGGCCTCCGGACAACCCATATCTGACCAACAGGTTCTGCAGCGGCGCAGAAGCAACAGCACGCGCCAGGGCCGTATCCTTCAGACAGGGCGCCACGAGGCTGATGGGGAAATTGGGGATGGTAATGTGCTGGTCCCCATAGCCACCTACGACGTATTGCAGCGGCGCAGCAGAATCGGGGAGCATGGCCCGTATCGCACTATCCTTGACGACATCCTGCCCACCACGCAGGTCAGTGCGGTAGATGCGAAAGTAGCTCATATCGTAAGTGCCTGCCATCGTGTCGCAGATCCGCTTCACGTTGGCCTCCCGATGGAAATAGCTATTGGTCCAACGCGGGCTCGCACGATGGCAGCTGCCCAACAGACAAACCGTCACAACGGCGAAAACAGAGAAAAGAACAGACTTCAATCTTTGTAGCTTCAAATCTTTGAATTTTTAAATAACTGCCTTTAGATAACGAAATCTGCACCGAATTATTGCACCATTGGCCTTTTTATGACCTTTTGCCAACAAAAAAGAAGCACGACATGATGGAAAACGAGTCTTTTTTTGTAATTTTGCAACGGAATTGAAACAGTCAATGTGTACCAGCTCCTATTGATGATATCATCACAACAACATCACACAATATGCACACCAGCGACTATCTGATCATCTTCATGAAAGTTTTGGGCGCGTTGGCCCTGCTTATCTATGGCATGAAGGTTATGAGTGAGGCGCTCCAGAAGATGGCCGGCTCTCAACTGCGCCACATCTTGGGAGCAATGACCACCAACCGCTTCACAGGAATGCTCACGGGAATGTTTGTCACCTGTGCCGTCCAGTCCTCTTCCGCCACCACCGTCATGACGGTGAGCTTTGTCAATGCCGGTCTATTGACCCTTGCCCAAGCCATCTCCGTCATCATGGGTGCGAACATCGGCACCACGCTCACGGCGTGGATCATGTCGCTTGGCTTCAACGTCGATCTGACCATGGTCGTCTTTCCGGCCTTCTTTATCGGCATCATGCTCATCTATTCGAAGCGACGGCGCTTCATCGGCGATTTCCTCTTTGGCATTGCGTTTCTGTTCTTTGCCCTTGTCCTGCTATCGGCAGCTGGCAAAGAACTTGATTTGGAACACAATCCTGACGCCATCCACTTCTTCTCCTCCTTTGACACCCATAGCCATTTCAACATAGTGGTCTTCGTGCTCATTGGCACCCTCATCACCTGCATCGTGCAGAGCAGCGCAGCTGTCATGGCCATCACCATTCTGCTGTGCTCCACGGGCGTCCTTCCGATCTACTTTGGCATAGCCCTTGTGCTGGGCGAGAACATCGGCACGACGGCCACGGCCAACCTCGCTGCGCTGGGAGCCAACACACAAGCCCGAAGGGCGGCCCTGGCCCACCTGGTGTTCAACGTCTTTGGCGTGGTCTGGGTGCTCTGCCTTTTCTATCCCTTTGTCGATGCGGTCTGTTCTTTGGTAGGTTATGACCCGACGGGCGCTGGTGCCTCTCAGACACAGAAGGCAGCCCTCCTTCCGATTGTGCTGGCAGCGTTCCACACCTGCTTCAATGTCACCAACACCTTCCTGCTCATCTGGTTCATACCCCAGATAGAGCGTATCGTCTGCCTGATCATCAAGCCGAAGGCCAAGCAAGACGAGGAGGACTTCCGCCTGCGCTTCATCCAGGCTGGCATCATGAAAACCCCAGAATTTGCCGTACTGGAAGCCTCCAAGGAGATCCACTCCTTCTCTGGGCGCATCCATAGAATGTTTGGAATGGTGCGCGAGTTGCTCGGGGAGCAAGATGGCGAGGCCTTCGTCAAACTCTATTCGCGCATCGAGAAATACGAGGGCATTTCAGACAACATGGAGATAGAGATTGCCAAATATCTCGACCAGGTGAGCGACGCCCATCTGAGCGACGACACCAAGGAGAAGGTGCGCGCCATGCTGCGCGAGATCTCAGAACTGGAGTCTATCGGTGACGCCTGCTACAACATGGCGCGCATCATCAGCAGAAAGCGTTCGGGCAAGGATGAGTTTACCGAGGATCAGTACAACCATCTCCACCAGATGTTTGAACTGACCGACGATGCGCTGGAGCAGATGACACAGACCCTGGTGGCCCACCGCGGCAGCGTGGATGTCAACCGTTCTTTCAACATCGAGAACGAGATCAACAACTACCGCAACCAACTGAAGAACCAAAACATCAACGATGTCAATGAGCACAAGTACTCCTATGCCAGTGGCACGATGTATATGGACCTCATCAACGAGTGTGAGCACCTGGGCGACTATGTGGTCAATGTCGTTGAGGCGCGCATGGGCGTGAAGCAGCACGAGCCAGAACCAAACATAGACTAACGACCGCCCACACCCGCTCTACCAGCACGAGAAGCCCCGACTGTACAAACTCCTGTACCGTCGGGGCTTCTTGCCAATAGGCCTTCCTATAGCACACCAGCAAGCCCTTCTCCATTGACTCGAGCAAAACACAAGAACCAAGAAGGATCGCTTGCAAAAAGAAAGGCTGACTCCTTTTGGGAACCAGCCTTTCTTTTTTAGTTTATTTCTTGCAATAAGCAAGCCTAATTTCTTGCTCCAAGCGAGATTACTTCTTGTTCAAAGCGAGATCGAGGGCGACGGCGATAGCCACCGTAGCACCTACCATCGGGTTGTTGCCCATACCCAGGAAGCCCATCATCTCGACGTGAGCAGGCACTGAAGAAGAACCTGCAAACTGAGCGTCGGAGTGCATACGGCCCATGGTGTCGGTCATACCGTAGGAAGCAGGACCAGCAGCCATGTTGTCCGGGTGGAGCGTACGACCCGTACCACCACCAGAAGCCACTGAGAAGTAGGGCTTACCAGCGAGCGTGCGCTCCTTCTTGTACGTACCAGCTACCGGGTGCTGGAAGCGGGTCGGGTTGGTGGAGTTGCCAGTGATAGACACATCGACATCCTCGCTCCAGTTGATAGCCACACCCTCGCGTACGTCGTTAGCACCGTAGCAGTTGACCTTGGCACGAGGACCATCAGAGTAAGCCGTGCGATCCACGACCTTCAGCTCGCCCGTGTAGTAGTCGAACTCCGTCTTCACATAGGTGAAGCCGTTGATACGGCTGATGATCATGGCAGCGTCCTTGCCCAGACCGTTGAGGATAACGCGGAGCGGATTCTTGCGCACCTTGTTGGCCATCTCAGCAATCTTGATGGCACCTTCGGCAGCAGCAAACGACTCGTGACCAGCCAAGAAGGCGAAGCACTTCGTCTCCTCGCGGAGCAGACGGGCAGCCAAGTTGCCGTGACCCAGACCCACCTTGCGGTCGTCGGCCACAGAACCAGGGATGCAGAATGCCTGCAGACCCACACCGATAGCCTCTGCGCAGTCGGCAGCAGTCTTGCATCCACGCTTGATGGCAATAGCAGCACCGCAGACATAGGCCCACTTGGCGTTCTCGAAGCAGATACGCTGCGTCTCCTCACACATCAGATAAGGATCAACACCTGCCTCGTCGCAGATCTGATTAGCCTCCTCTACGCTCTTGATGCCCTCAGCGTTGAGAGCTGCAAGAACCTGCGCCTCACGACGCTCCTGACTTTCGTAACTTACCTTTCTAATCATAATTATGTTTCTCCTTATTATTCTTTACGTGGATCAATCGCTTTAACAACACCCTGCTCGGCAGTGGTACGACCGTAGCTGCCCGTGAACTTCTTCACAGCCTCGTTGGCGTCCATACCGTTCTTGATGGCCTCCATCATCTTGCCGAGGTGAACATACTCGTAACCGCAGACCTGATTGTCCTTGTCGAGGAACTGGCGTGTGATGTAGCCCTCGGTCAGCTCCAAGTAGCGCGTACCCTTAGCCACCGTGCCATAGAGCGTACCCGTCTGTGAACGAAGACCCTTACCCAGGTCCTCAAGACCGGCACCGATGGTCAGACCGCCCTCAGAGAAAGCGCTCTGCGTGCGTCCATAGACAATCTGGAGGAAGAGCTCGCGCATAGCCGTGTTGATGGCGTCGCAGACGAGGTCGGTGTTCAGTGCCTCAAGGATCGTCTTACCCGGAAGAATCTCGGATGCCATGGCGGCAGAGTGGGTCATACCCGTGCAACCGATGGTCTCCACGAGCGCCTCCTGGATGATGCCGTCCTTCACGTTGAGAGACAGCTTGCAGGCTCCCTGCTGGGGAGCGCACCATCCCACACCGTGGGTGTAACCCGAAATATCAGCAATTTCCTTGGCATAAACCCACTTTCCCTCCTCAGGAATGGGAGCAGGTCCATGGTTGGGGCCTTTGGCCACAACGCACATGTTCTTTACTTCCGATGAATAAATCATAATAGAATTATTAATGTTTTGTATTGATAATATTTATACCGTTCACTTATCAAAAGACAGGCTGCTATCTTGTTGATGTTACCCTGTGAAAGGACCAACGCAACGCCGTGTCCATATTCGCGTACAAAGGTATAAAAAATAATTGATTCCTATACTAAATAATGGGGATTTTATTTCCCCAAGGGCTCTTTTTTGACTAAAAAATGCTAACTTTGTACACAGGTTGCGCCACTCCTGCCCGATGTGGCGAAATCAGAACACTTATACAGCGAAGGCCAGGCAACTTCATCCGCCCCAAGGCCCCACTTCATAAGACGATACAAAATGAAAAATCATATTGGCAGGACGCTGCTGGTCCTCATACTACTTATCCATTCGCTTACATCGCTGGCCTCCAGCCAAAGTAAGTACACACCCCTCATCCGCCAAGTGAGGGGATGGGCGTCGGAAAAGATCCTCTCCAGGGGCGACCAGTTCTTGCAAAACAAGGAGGAGGACAAGGCCCTGGTGATGTACATGCTTGTCTGCTCTCGCACCAACGACCGCATGACCGACGAGGAACTGACCGACTGTTCGCTCGCCAACCTCAAGGTGGGCGACATCTTTTACGCCCGCGGCAACTATATCAACGCCCTGGAAAACTACCAGGAGGGTCTGAAACTCAGCGAGACTTCTGCCTCCAAGGCCCATCTGTCCTTGATCTACAAGAACATCGGCAACGTCTATTGTATGTTCAAGGACTATGGCAAAGGCTTCGATTATTACAAGAAAGCCTATCAGATTCGTCCGAAGAACGACAACGAACTCACGTTCAGGATCCTGGCCACCTCTTTGGCGTATGCATCAACCGCAAAGACCTCGAAGGCGCAAAGAAATACCGCCAGCTCTTGTTTGCCGCCCCTCGCCCCAACCTTCCCATCGACCAGTTCTTTCTCTCGTTCTCCACCGCCTTGATGGCCTCACAAGAGGCACGCTACGCCGAGTCTAACAAGATCCTGGTCAACCTCGCCGATTTCTGCAACCGAAACAAACTGCCCCCTACCTATATCTGCTCAGCCTACGCCGAACTCTACTCCAACTACCAAAACTTAGGCGACATAGATCAGGCCAAGCACTATATCAGCCTCTGCATCGATCATGCGGAGCGAGAGAAGATGCTCCACTACATCCCCGAGACCCTGCGCGACATGGCCCAGATACAGCGCAAGACGGGCAATGCCACACTCGCTCAGCAGTATGAGAGGCAATACCTCAGTCTCATGGACTCCATCTACAACTCGCAGCGGTTCAACGTCGTGAAGAACCAGCAGTTCATGTACGAAGTCGATAAGACCGACAAGGAGATCACGCGCCTCCACCAAGAGGAGGAGATACACCGCCAAAACGCCCGCCTCTACCAGTTGCTCTTCCTCGTGAGCATCCTCGCCATAGTCCTTGTCTCCATGCTCCTCTTCTATGTGGTGCGCCAAAAACGTGATTTGGAGGCCAGCTACCGCAAACTCTACGACATCAACCGCAGTCACGTGGAGACGGGAGAGAAGAAAGCCCCACGCACCACCAACCTTCTCAAGGAAGACCAAAAACAGCTGCTGCTCGACGGCATACGGAGAGTGATGGAGGAGACCGACGAATACTGCCAGCCAGAGTTCACCGTCGCCACCCTCGCCAAACTCATCGATTCCAACGAGCGCTACGTCTCCATGGTCGTCAACGACCACTTCGGCAAGTCGTTCACCGAGGTGCTCAACGACTACCGTATCAAGAAGGCCTGCGAGCGTCTGACAACCAATAATGCAAAGTATGCGCAGCTCACCATTGCCGCCATCGGACAGAGCGTCGGCTACAAGTCGCAGACCACTTTCGTCAAGCAGTTTCGCAAGTGTACGGGCCTCACCCCCTCCGTCTATCAGAAGTTTGTCGCCGAGGACCGACGCAACAAAGAAACGGGAGCATAACTTTCTCCCGCTTCTTCGTTTTAGTCACCTAAATCTACCATTTTTGCCGATTCCATCGAGCAATCGGTTTATTTTGTACAAAAACCTGATCGTTTTTACGCTTTAAAATCGTGTCATTTTAGGTCGTTCCTCTCCATTTTCGTGAAAGTGGAGAAGGGCGATTTGCGCCCTATTGGCCTATTGCTTACTTTTGCAGCGTCAATTCATCAACCAATACATCGCCTGCCGGTGGGATTCATTTAGCATGCAAGTTGTTCCACTGGTGGGTTTTAAAAAAAGCTTATGCAAAACAAAAAACCATTCATGGCCATTGGGGTAGTAGCATCGGTATTATTGCTGCCGCTCAACGCCAAAGCCCAGAAAACTCCATCAGGGCTTAAAGATAGTAATCCTCCTACCGAACTCCGGGTCTCTAAGAAGATGACGCCCGCGGAGCGCCAGGCAAAGATGAACGAACACATAGCCAAGCACCCGTTATTGCACAAGAGACTCGTGCCTCAGATGGCGAAGAGAGACAGCCTCGTGCGTCTCAACCGCAACATCGAGGCCGGCATCAAGACAAAGCAGACTCCCCAAGTTCCTATATTAAGAGCCAAAGACGCAAAGCCCATGACTTTTTGGGGGAATGTGCTCTATGATGCCACTTGGGGTGCCGAGACTCCCGAGTATGGTATATACACCTTCGGCACCGAAGCTCCCATCTCCGTCAAGAAGCAGTTCCAGGATGAATTCTTCCGTGCCACGGGTGCGGGCGCATGGATTGAGGACAACCTCTACTTCGTCATGTACCAAAACTTCTGGGGCACCGATATGATCTACTTCTACCATTATGAAACCAACACCTGGGAGAAGAAGGTCGAAAAACGAATCGAGGACTACTCCCTCATCGCTTGTGAGACAGCCGTCGCTGCCGACGGCACGGTCTATGGCTGCTTCCTCGATGGCAATGGTTCGAACAACGAGTTGGGTATAGCCGACTACGAGAACATCACCCGCTCCACCATTGGCCGCCTGCGCCATAGCTATGTAGCCATGGGTATTACCAGCGACAATGTTCTCTATGGTATAGCCGAGGACGGCAACCTCTATAAGATCGACACCTCCACCGCCGAAGAAATTCTGGTAGGCCCCACGGGCAAACAACTGAAGAAGGCTGATGACAGTTTCTACTACCAAAGTGGTGAGATCGATCAGACTACCAACACGTTCTATTGGGATTGCGTGGATAGCAATCAGAAATCCACTCTCTACACTGTCGATCTCGCAACAGGTCAGCTGACGGAGATCGGCGACTTTGCCAACAACAATATCATATCCCTTCTTACTATTCCCAAGGCAAAGGCTGCCGACGGCGCACCTGCCGCCATCGACCAAATGCATTTCGACTTTGTGGACGGATCGCTTTCGGGCCACATCCAGTTTACCGCACCCAGCAAGAACTTTGCTGGTGGCAACCTGACCGACTCCAAACTCACCTACACCATTCTCAACGACAAGGAAGAGATAGCCAAGGGCGGGACCAAGCCGGGTGCTGCTGTCTCCCAACCTGTCACGCTCAACAAGGGCTACAACACCATCACCATCATTGTCAGCAACGGCGAAGGCCCCAGTCCTAAGTTTGCAAGCCGCTACTATGCTGGCTTCGACACCCCGAAACCCGTCGTCAACGCCCACACCTCGGTAGATACCAATACGGGCAAGGCTACCGTCACATGGGAAGCTCCTGCAGGCGGCCAGAACGAGGGCTACGTCGGTGAACTCACCTACGACATCAAGCGCTACCCTGAGGGCAAGGTCATCAAGACCGGCCATGTGGGCACTATGTTTGAGGATACACTCCCCGAGGGTGAGACTGCCGTCTATGGCTACGGTATCACGCCAAACAACCACGGCACGATGGGTGAGGAGATGGTCAGCAACTACGTTTCCTACGGCGCTCCTATCACACCGCCCTTCGCCAATGGTTTTGAGTCGGAGGCCGATTTGGCCTACTTCAAAGTGATCGACGCCGACAATGACGGTATCACTTGGGGTATAGAGGAACCTGGAATGTTCAACGACAATGACGGCTACGCCAGAATACTGCGCGGAGAGGAGAAACATTCCTTCAACGACTGGTTAGTCTCTCCAGCCCTCCACGTCAAAGCCAACCATCAGTATAAGATTTCCTTCCGTCTTTCAGGAAGATATAAGTACTATGAGGAGCAATTTGAGGTGAAGTATGGCACAGCACCTACCCCAGAGGCAATGACCAAGACCCTGATGCCCCAAACCATGATCAAGCGTTCCGACTTCGAGGCCGTCACCCTCACTTTGGACGCCGACAAGGACGAGACCATCTATCTCGGCTTCCATGCCCTTTCCGTGAAGCCCGAGGCCATGGGTGTCAAGATTGACGATGTTGTAATGACTGCAGGCGTAGATTTCTTCGCTCCCGACCAGGTGACAGGTCTTGAAGCCGAGGCCGACCCACAGGGCGCACTCTCCACCCAAATCACGTTCACCGCTCCTACGAAGCGTCTCAACGGCGAAACCTTAGACAAAATCACGGGCTTCCAGCTCCGCCGCACGGGCCAGGTGGTTGCCGAGACTCCTGCTGCTGCTCCGGGCAGCAAGGTGACCTTCACAGACAACACCGCCACCAACGGCATCAATGTCTATAGCGTGGCCGCTGTCAACGATAAGGGCGCCAGTTTCTATTGCACCCCCGTTGCCATCTATGTGGGAGAGGACGCTCCCGTCGCTCCCGTCAAAAAGAACACGGAAACACGAGACAACTCCATCCGCTTCAATTGGGAAGCACCCGCAAAAGGTCGCTTGGGTGGCTATCTCAACCCCGAGAAGATCACTTACACCCTCGCCGAGTCGGATGGAGCCGACTTCAAGCCCACTTACACCCCAGTCGGCGAGACCACAGGCAAGACCTTCTTTGACTACGCCGTCAATCCCAACGACGGAGCAGAGCAGACCGTGAAGACAATCTTTGTCAAAGCAAAGAATTCGTATGGCGAAAGTTCCTACGTCCCATTGCCTTCTTACATCCAGGGCAAACCTTACGAGATTCCGTTCTTTGCCAGCGTCAAGAACTATAAGTTTTATGGCATCTTGTGGTCCTCTTGGGGCACCGGCAAGTCCGACTTCGAGCTTTCTACCAATTCTGTCGATAACGACGGCGGTAGCTTCTACATCGTGTCAAAAAACAAGGAGGACATCGCCTACCTCGGCTCGGGCAAGATCCGTTTGGGTGGCGTTGATGCTCCCAAACTGATGTTCCATCACAAGGCCGCCGAGGGCAGCAACGCCAAGATCACCGTCGAGGTGGAGACTCCCGACGGCGTGAGCCATGTGGCTGGCGTGATCGACTATGCCAACCTCGAGGCAGACCAATGGCACGCCTCTGGCATCGATCTCAGCCCGTGGGCCAATGAGCCCTTCATCACCTTCGACTTCGCCGTCCAGGCCGAAGCCTACAAGGACCTCTACATCGACCGTCTCTTCATCCGCGACACGCAGACCGACGACCTCAATGCTGAGATCGAGGCTCCCGAGACAGTGCTCAAGGGTGGCAAGGCCAAGGTGAGCGTACGCGTGAACAACTTTGGCGAGAACGCTGCCAATAACTACAAGGTGAAACTCTATGCCAACGATGAGCTCGTCGAGACCAAGAAGATGACCGAGACGCTGGGTGCCTACGAATTCACCGACGTGGTCTTCGATTTCCAGAGCAATAAACTCGACCAAAACGAGGCCGTGGAACTGAAGGCCGAGGTGGAATACGCCTACGACCTCAATGAGGACGACAATGTCGCCTCCACCAACGTCAAGTACCTCACGAGCGAGAAACCGAAGCCCGAGAGTGCCGAGGCCGTCCTCACCGAGGAGGGCGTGAGCCTCACATGGACGCCTGTCAGCACGGACACTAAGACCAAGACTGAGAGCTTCGAGAACGCTACGTCATGGAGTCAGGACAACTTTGGCGACTTCACCTCTGAGGCTGTCAATGCCGGCACGACGGGTGGCGTCTTCGAGAAGTATAAGTTCCCGAACCAGGGTTCCAACTACGGATTTATGGCCTTCGACCCAACCAACGGCTGGCTCACGGATGCACAGCTCAAGGAGGTGCCCGACTTCAAGGCCCACAACGGCGACAAGTACCTGGCCGCTCTCTACCGTGTGAACGGGGAAGGCTATGACGTATCGCAGAACAACTGGCTCTACAGCCCCGCACTCTCCGGCGACGAGCAGGAAATCACGTTCTGGGTGAAGAACTACAATGATGGTCAAACCATTCATGAGGAGAACTTCAGTGTGCTTTACTCCACCACCGACGACAAGCGCGAGTCGTTCGTCAAGTTGGGCGAGACCTATAGCATCACCAGTGGCGCATGGGAGCAGATCAAGGTTGAGTTGCCAGCAGGCACCAAGTACTTTGCCATCAACCACAACACGCCGACGTGGAACAACCCGTTCTTCTTCATGATCGACGACATCACCTACAGCTGTGGCGCAGGCGAGGTGAAGGGCTACAATATCTATCGCGATGGCCAGTTGATCGGCAACGTTGAGGCCAACGTGCGCAGCTTCATCGACAAGCAGATCCTGCAGGATGCCGACAAGCACCTCTACGGTGTGACCGCCGTCTATGCCGCTGAGGAATCGGAGGCCACCCTTACCCATACAGTGACCGGTATCAACGGCCTCACACTCGGCGAATCTGCCTTTGATGTCTATTCTCCTGACGGCATCCGCGTGGCCAAGGGCGTGAAGAACCTCAAGTCGCTGAAGAAGGGTGTCTATATCGTCAACGGCCAAAAGGTCGTCGTGAAGTAAGACTCAAGTTTTCTATCATTCATTTCATCACGAGAGGGGTCCTGCGAACTGCTGCCCAGCAAGCGACAGACGTTTGCAGGACCCCACCTCAAAACTTAAAGAAAAATCGATTATGCGCAACAAGAGAACTCTTTGGACTTGTTCCCTCTTGTGCTTGGCCTCGATCCTGCCATACACGATTCTCGCCAAACCCCGCAGCCAGCAGCAAAAGATGCAAGCTGCCGCCACCGCCCTGGAGAAAGGCGCCCTCCCGGGCAAAATGAAAGCCCCAGGCGCACCCATGAAGCAACTCGTGGCCAACGAGGAGTACACCATCTACGGCTACGACCATGGCGGATTTGCCGTGATCGCCAACGACGATCTGCTGCCCGCCGTACTCGGCTATTCCGACACCTGCTACGACGAGAAGACGCAGAACGAGAATTTCCGCTGGTGGCTCTCCGCCATCAGTGAGGTCGCCCAGGCCAAGGTGAAGGCAGGCAAGAGCGCCAGCCGCGTGGTCCGCCCCAGCGCTGCCAACTTCCCCGAAGCCGTGCCCATGCTCCTCACCACCAAGTGGGGACAGGAAGCCCCGTTCAACAATCTCTGCCCCATCGCCACCGACGGCACGGGCCGATGCCTCACGGGGTGTGCAGCCACCTCTACCGCCCAGGTGCTCTACCACCACAAGGGCCCCAAGCATGGCATGGGCAGCAACACCATCTACTACCCCTACGGGATGACCTCGGGTGTAGCCATCAGCGTAGATTTTGAAAAGAGTATCTATGATTGGAGCAACATGATCGACGTTTACGACGCAGGCTACACTCCCGAGGAGGGCGATGCCGTGGCCATGCTGATGAGAGACCTCGGTGTGGCTGCCGACATGGATTACGGTTCTACGGCCCAGGGAGGAAGTGGTGCACTCCACGAGAACCTCGCCCGCGGTCTCCAACGCTACTACGGCCTGACCGATGTGCAGTACCTGGAGCGCGAGGACTACACCACGCAGGGCTGGATGAATATCATCTACGAGCAACTGAGCAAAGACCAGCCCATCGTCTATGGCGGCTTCACCCGTCAGCGCGAAGGCCACTCCTTCGTCATCGATGGCTATGACGCCGAGGGGCTCGTCCACGTCAACTGGGGATGGTGTGGCGACCAGGACGGCTACTACGAGATAGCTATCCTCGACCCGCTGGGCTATAAGTTCTCCGAGATGCAGGAGGCCGTCATCAATATCACACCCGAGCCCGCCATTAGCCGCGTCTCCGGCGAGGTGAAAGTCTCCACTCCGGGCCAGCTCCGATCCTTGGTCAGCGAGGAGTCCTTCTTCTGCTACGACACGCTACGAGTACAGGGCCGTATCAATGCCACCGACCTCCGCACACTCCGCGAGATGGCGGGCATTGACGAAAATGGCAACCGCACCCACGGACAGATGCGTATGCTCGACCTGAGCGACGCCCAGATTGTGGCCGGCGACGACTACTATCTCATCGACAAGGGACAGAAGCTCACCATCACTCAGGACAATAGCCTGCCCGACAAGCTGTTCTACGGTTGCTCCATGGAGGAGATCCACTTCCCCGCCACGGGCATCCGCCACTTCGGCAAGGGCGTCTGGGCCTATTGCAACAAGCTTTCCACTGTCCACCTCACCCCTACCGCCGATGCCGACTTCACTGTCGAGGGCAGCATGGTCTATGACAAGGACAAGACCACACTTTTGGCCGTTATCCCGCTGACGCGCGAAGACCTCCAGGTCTCCGACGGCGTGACCACCATCGCCGACTACGCCTTTGCTGGCTGCAGCATGGTGCGCAAGATCGCCCTCGGCCACGACGTGAAGCAGATCGGCAAGGAAGCCTTCGGCTATTGCTGGTCGATGGAGGAACTCAAGGTGCGCCCCAAGGAGATTCCGCAGTTGGGCATGGATGTCTTCGTTGGCGCCAACACCGAGACCTGTCGCCTCGCCGTGCGAGCAGGCAGCAAGACGCGCTATAGCTCCTTGGCACAGTGGAAGGACTTCTCCAGCATCGTGGAGTTTGGCACCACCGTCAAAGCCCGCAACTTTTCCCGCCTCTATGGTGAGGAGAATCCCGAATTGACCTTCACCATCAACGGCACGAAGGTGGATGGTACACCTCAGCTGACCTGCGAGGCCGACCACACCTCCGGCGTGGGCCGCTACAAGATCAAGATCAGCCGCGGCACCATCACCGACGAGGACACGGAGTTTGAGGATGGCTACCTCATCATCAAGCCTGCTCCCCTGGAGGTCATTGCCGAGGACGCCACGCGCTGTGAGGGTGAGGCCAACCCCGTCTTCACCATCCGCTACGAGGGTTTCAGAAACGATGACAACGAGAGCGCGATCAGCGAGAAGCCGCAGGCCACCTGCTCCGCGGACCTCTCCTCACCCGAGGGTATCTATGAGATCGTGGTGGAAGGTGGCGACGCCGACAACTACGAGTTCTCCTACACCAACGGAAAACTGACCATCACGCCCTCCACGGCCATCGAGGGCGTCTCCGCCGAGACCCTCTTCACTGGAAAGCCCTCCGATATTTTCTCCGTCACAGGTCAACTGGTGCGCAAGAATGCCCATACCCTCAAGGGACTTCCCGCCGGCATCTATGTCGTCGGTGGCAAGAAGGTCGTGGTGAGATAAGATCACCAATGGCTTAGACCCGTTTGAGCTTCACACCAAGACTTCCACATCCAAGATCCGCCAGTCGGTTTCCCATCGAGGAGTCCCACTGGCGGACCTTCGTTTTCCATTGAGCAGCATACTCCACCCTTCATCTTGCCCTCACCCTTAGGAACGTACCATCCTTTCTTCGACAGCAAGTCAGCTCCAGGTAGAAACAGCGGCTTCTATCTTAGGCATCCTTCCTCCACGCTTCCACCAAATATCGTCCTCGCTTCTTCCTCCCTTCCTCCAAGGATCGGTTACATATCGTTTCCGTATAGTTTCCGTATTGTTTCCGCTTCTGGAAGCGAGAACGATAGGAGAACGATAGGAGGATGATACGGGATTGATACGGGATTGATACGGGATCGATACGAGACCGATACGAGACCGATACGAGACCGACATTATCCGACCGCCAATTGGGGAGGTTGATAAAAAGTTTAAGTTTTTCATCGACAATTACCCGAATTATATTTTATATTTTAACATTTTACTCCGCTCCGCTTCTCATCCAAAGATGACTGAGACCTCAATAGTCATGGCGAAGCTACTATACAAAGATAACCTTCCGCTCAGCCGAAACCAAGTCGATTAGCATGAATTAACGGACTATTAACTAATTCTCCGTATCCATTTAACAAAGTCAGTAGCAGTACCAAAAGCCCTTATCACTACACTTCCCCATACTCTTACCGGTATTTTAACCCCATTCAAGTCGCTACTACCCACTGCAGTTTGCAGCCATAATCCGTAATTTCGGATGATTTACAACGGTAAATATACACAACAAACAAGGCTGACCTCCCATTACGAGTTTCATGATGATTTCGAGACTTTCAAGAAAGGCATATATAAGGTAAAGGACTACTAGTTTGCATTTCTTTCCGATTTCTCTGTCCCTTACGACAACAATGCGAGCGAGAGAGGCATTCGAAAAATAAAGGTCAAGCAAAAAGTAAGCGGTTGCTTCAGAACAGATGATGGAGCAGACATCTTTGCAAAGATTCATTCCATAGCCGAAACTGCCAAGAAAAACGGAATTTCAAAATTCGAAGCCATACTTGCCATTATGTAATGGCAAGCAAAGCCTCGTACCCTAAAATCACTTTTTAGAGGGGTACTGGGTAGTTACGAATTCACGCAGTGATGTTAAAATACCTAAATTTAGGGATTGTGCATTCTTTGGAAAAGAGATAACTTTGCACCCAAAAAAGACAACCTTATGAAATTCGATTTTATAAATTATAAAAAAAGAAGAACAGACTGTGTTCTTTTACTAATCTTTCTTTATTCCTTGTTCAGTCTATCTGCTATGGCTCAACGGGTTTTGTCTGGGAGTATCAGAAGCATTCAGGATAAATCTCCCTTAATAGGTGTAACTATACAAATAGAGCATACTTCAATCGGGACAACTACAGATGAACAGGGAAATTATGTATTAAAGAATATTCCTATAGGTAAGTCAACTATAGTATTTTCGTGCGTTGGTTTGAAAAGAACAACCAAGACTGTATTCTTTTCAGAATCAGAGAGCAAAACTTTAGATGTCCTTATGGAAGATGCAAATACGCAACTGGACGGTGTGGAGGTTGTAGGCATCGGCGAAAGGTATGAGATACGAGAAGTTAAACAACAGGGTGTTCCTGTTACGGTAATAGATGGCAAAACGTTGGCAGGGCGGGGTACCTCTATAAGTGAGGTGCTCAACCATCAAACCGGCGTAAAACTCAGACAAACCGGCGGAGTTGGAAGTCAGACTAAAATAAATGTTCGCGGCTTGGAAGGCAATAGAGTTCAAATATATATGGATGGTTATCCATTAAATACACCAGATGGAAACTTTTCCATAAATGATATTCCACTTCAGTTCATAGACCGCATAGAAATATACAAAGGTATTGTCCCACCGGAGTTTGGGGGAGATGGATTGGGAAGTGCTGTCAATGTAGTGACAATTGATACCGATAAAATTTTTTACGATTTGGCATATAAAATGCAAAGTTACGGAACGCATGAGGGCAGTGCGACTGTTCGCCATTTTTTCAATAAAATAAACACGGCCATGACTCTATATGCAGGAGGAACTTTAGCGGCAAATGATTATACCATAGAATCACCCTATGTAGAAGGATTAAAAATAAAACGAGACCATGATCATTTGAAAATGATAGACTACGCTGTAAGTTTCAATTTTATGAATGGCTATTTCGATGAAGCTGAATTAGAAATTTTAGGATATGCTAATAGAAAAGAGATGCAAGGTATCGAAACCAACATCCGTCATACCTTCAATAAAGCTTTCACTACTGGTGGAACTTTACATTTAGAAAGAAAATCTTTCCTTACTAAAAAAATGGATATGAAATTTAATGGAGGCTATCTGTACACTAATTCATGCCTGAACGATACATCTTCATATGTATATGACTTCTATGGCAACAAACGTCTCAATAGCTACAAAGGAGAAAAGGGAAGTGTACCAAACCTTTCAGATGACCATACTCATGACATTCGTTTCAATCTGAATTTAAAATACCATTTGATTCCTAATAAAATGTCAGTCAATTTGAACAATGATTTTCGATATGTTACTCAGGAGGCTAATGATCCGGAAGCGGAAAAATTCTTGAAAAAAAGACTTTGTGGACTCCAATCAGATGTGACAGGTCTTATTTCTTCTCTGTCTTTCGAGAACAGGTGGTTCAATGACAAACTTACTTCCGTTATTACCGGGCGATATTATCATTTTAGAGTGAACGGTGAGACGGTAGATTTGACATATGGGTCGGAAAGTGAACCGGTCAAGACCGACCGCACAGGAGACAATTTGGGCTATAGCATTGCCTTGAAATATGATTTACCCCGACATTGGTATCTGAAAGCAGCATTGGAACATAATTATCGTTTGCCGCGATATGAGGAAATCCTTGGGGATCGTATCACAACCCAGGTCAATACAGCATTGAACCCTGAAATGGCGAACAATTATAATTTAGGGGTAATATATGACCACTACTACAATAATGAATCACGGTTGCAATTTGAAGCAAATGTTTACACAACAAAAGTAAAGAACATGATGTATATGCTTGCGCAAGCGGGATATTATAAATATCAGAATTTAGGCGAAGCTTTGCTATATGGTGCAGATGCCGAAGTAAAATGGGATATAAACCGGAATTGGTTCGTGTCGCTGAATGGTACTTGGCAAAAATCGCTTGACTATTCCAAATATCTGTTTGGTACAAATACACCAAGCCAAACCTATAAAATGCAGTTACCACATATACCTATTCTATATTTCAATTGGATGGTAGATTACCGAAAGGACAACCTCTTTGGTGGTCGGAATCAATATACCCGTATTTATTATGAAGGAGGATATACCGACAAGTATTATTATGGTTACGAACTGAGTAAAAATCAAAACTATAAAATACCTGGGACATGTATTCATACCCTCGGCCTTGAATATGGTATATGCAGACGGAAGATAATATTCGGAGCGGAATGTCACAATATTCTCAATACCGATGAGATGACCAACTTTAATTATCCGTTGGCAGGTCGACTTTTCTCGCTTAAAATCCGTTTTACATCACTTGAATGGTAAATAATTAATATAATAAAATGAAAATGAAAAATTTAATTCTATTAGCAGTATGTCTGTTAGGAGGCTTTGCATTGACCTCCTGCGACAGCAGTAATGACGATCCGTTACCACCCATGACAGAGGGGAAGGCTAACATGATTCTCGCAATCGACATGGCTCCTCAAGCTTCTATGGGATACATCGTCCCTGTTCAGAATACTTCCAATGGAAATGTCAGCTTTACCAACGCCCATGAGGTGAAGAGCACCCCTTATCTTGCCACATATAAGGATTGGGTGTTCAGTATCGGTGGTGCGGCTGATGCGAATGTATATAAATTCATCCGCAATGATGACGGTACATTAACCAAGGCTGGACAAATCCAAGTGGACCGTATGGCGCCTATGGCTGGAAACATGTTAGTGGTTAATGATACAAAAGCCTATGCGACGGCACCGATTGAAAACAAAATCGTAATCTTCAACCCGACCACTATGGAAAGGACAGGTGAAATAGACCTTGCAGACTCGCGATGGGGTGCAGAGGGCAGCAATACCCCTAACCCTATAGGTCTGTTCTTGCGTGACAACATTCTATATGTAGGACTAGGACAGTTTGACAACATGCCTATTTGCAAAAAAGGTGCACATGTTCTGTTAGTGGATGCCACAACCGATAAACCTATAAAGAAAATCGTTGATTATCGGTTGTCTGCCGCTACCGTTATCGGTGTAGGTGCAATGTTTGTTGATGAGAAGAACGATTTATATATTCCCTGCTGGGGATCTTATGGCTACGTACCCGATCAATACTGTGGACTGCTACGTATAAAGAACGGCGAGACTGATTTTGACAAGGATTATTGCTTCAATCTTACAGACAGAACGTGGACGGGTGTAGAAGGAGGAAAATTACAATATGTACTTTCCTATCACTATGCAGGAAACGGAGAGTTGTATTTCTTTGGTTATTGTCCCGCATTCATTGGGGCGTCAGGGCCAGACTATATCAACGACAAAACAAATTATGCTTTCAAAGCAAATCTGTATAACTGTACAGGAGAAGTTCTTGATTTTCCCCGAACCAATGGTTACAGTTGTGCGATTAATCATAAAGACAGCAAAGTATTTTTTGGATTAGTAACGGAAAACAACGGTGCTGGACTGTTCGTGTATGACAGGAATACGAAAACATGTAGTCAGTCACCTGTGATAAAGACTCAGGGGACAATCATGGATATGGCGATTTATTGAAAAATATAAAAAACGCCCTTTAAACGATAGAACAAAATCCTCTGCTAAATATTTTGGTAGGGGATTTTGCTTTTTGCGTTTATTTTAACCTTAATTCCGCAACTCTTTAGTTTAACGTTATTTATAACATCCTGAGCAACAATAAGTTGCCCAGGATGTTGCCATGTCAGAAATTTCACCTATCTTAGTGCTGCAAAACCAAAGACGGTAAAAAGCCAACAAGACATGGAAAAAATACAAATAAAATCCGAGAAACTCACTCACCAAGACCTCGGACAGATGCAGATGTATGTCAACAACTTTGACCGATATGTAAAGCAGGACTTCGAGAAACCTACCATCGGTATCTTGCTCTGCAAGGAGAAAAACGATGCGTTAGTAGAACTCACTCTTCCTAAAGACGCAAACGTCTATGCAGCGGCTTACCAGCTCTATCTGCCCGACAAAGCCTTGCTGCAAGCCAAGGTGAAGGAATGGATTGAGGAGTTTGAGGAGAATGAGGAGATAAAGAAATTAGAGGAAGATTAAACAAAACTCAGAATGAATACAAAAGCGTTACGCCAAAAGATACTCGACCTTGCGATACATGGAAAACTTGTACCGCAAGACCCTAATGATGAACCTGCATCGGTGCTGCTTGAACGCATCCGTGCAGAGATAGTACGAAGGCTGTCAACGCAGAAGGCTGTCACCACGGAGGCAACAAATGCCCTTGGCGAGAAGGTACAAATGAGACTTTGCAGCGAACCGAACAAGTCT
>ERZ779799.140-NODE-140-length-27035-cov-3.558006_pt1 | contig 27035 bp, 20 predicted proteins | sample MGYA00511253_ERZ779799 | MGnify/ENA primary metagenome ERZ779799 (study PRJEB29588, sample SAMEA2159541) | human gut metagenome | biome: human gut; feature: human-associated habitat; material: faeces | place: Denmark | collected 2008/2010 ...
TCAGATTTTGTGTATAAAATAGAGACTGCCTAACTTTTGGTTGTTAGACAGTCTCATGCCATTGACTTGCGGTTGCGACCGTTGCCAACCATCAGGAAGTGACGGCTTTGTATCTGATGGAGCAAGTTGTACACGTTGCCGCGGTTGCGCTCTCCGAAGGTTACGGTGGGGCGCACCACGTTGATGTTCCAGTCGGCGTGCATCGTGTGCCATTCCTGCAGAAGTTGCTCCGCCTGCCATTTCGATTTGCCGTAGTGGTTGAACGGGTCTTTCGGCGAGGTTTCGTCGGGGTTGTCTTTATTGATGCCGTAGACAGCCACGGATGAGAAGAATAGGATGCGTTTCACGCCGTTGCGCTCCATGGCGCGCAGAGTGGTGCGCATTCCGCCCACGTTGGTGTCGTAGTAGAGCGATGTGGGAGTCACGTTGTCGCGGTGCTGTGCGGCGAGAAGTATCACAAGGTCGGTGCCGGCAAGGGCGCTGTCCATCTGTTGCTGGTTGCGCACGTCGCCGATGGTGGTGATGTCGTTGAAGAAATGGCTGTCACGAATGTCGACTATGCGGAAATCGTAGCCCTTGAACTGCGTGAAGTGGTCTACAATGCGGGTGCCGATGAATCCGCTGCCGCCGATAATCGTGACTTTCATTGTGCCTGTGTTTATAATTGGTTTGGAATTTGCCTCATGGCTTCTATCACCTTTTTGGGCAGAGGCTCGTTGATGGTGTGGTTATAGAAGCGCAGGTTGTGTATGTCACTGCCCATGAGGTCGTAATACCCGTTTTCAAGCAGCCATTCAGCCTTTTCTTTGGTGTGCTTGCTGTAGCATCCGGCAATGGAGCCGAGGTTGAGCTGGAACAGCAGCCCGAGTTGCTTCAGTTCCTCATAGTCAGACTGCTCCATGTATTTGTAGCGTTCGGGGTGCGCGAGAATGGGGTGCAGGCCGGCGTTGAGCATTTCTCCTATCAGTCCGCGCATTTCTATCGGCGCGCGGAAATAGCTTGTCTCAATAAGCGGATGGCTGTCGCCGAGCATCAGAATGTCGCGCTGACGCCAGCGTTCGGCAAAGATGCCGTCCATCATGTTCTCGGCTGCGAGATGCAGGCGGACAGATCCGTTGTATGTGGCGGAAAATTCCTCGAAGCGTTGCTTGAGCGCGCCGACGGTGTTTGGCACGTCCTCCATAATGTGGGGCGTGAGCCACACGTCGGCAACACCGGCTTGCTCCATTGTGCGGAGCGCTTCCAAAGTGAGGTCGGCTGTCTGGAATCCATCGTCGACACCGGGCAGCAGGTGGCTGTGGTGGTCGGTGAATCCGTCAAGCAGGCCGCTTTCGAGTATTGACTTTTTCCTTGAGAATATGCCAAACATCACTACTGTTTCTTGGTGTCGTTGCCGTAGCCATATCCATAGCCATATCCGTAACCATATCCGTAGCGGGTGTATGTGCCGCTCTCGTCGCTGCCGTTGAGCAGCAGGCACATGTTCTTATAGCGGTTGTTCTTGTAAATCTCGTCGATTTCAGGAAGGGTGCGACGGTCTATCAGTCCGGCGCGGGCAATGAAGATTGTGCGGTCAACATGCGGTGCGATGAGCGATGCGTCGGTGACCATTGTGATTGGCGGACAGTCGACAAACACATAGTCGTAGCGTTGCTTCAGCTCGTCTATCATTGCCTGCAGACGGTCGCTGAGCAGAAGCTCTGCAGGGTTTGGAGCAAGGTGTCCGGTAGGTATTGAGTCAAACAACAGTTTTGTCGTTTTTGATGGCAGGATGATGTCGTCGAGCGACACTTGTCCGTTGAGATATGCGCAGACTCCGGTGCTTGGCGAATTGACAATCTTGGAGAATGTGCCTTTACGGATGTCGAGGTCGACAACGATTACTTTCTTGTTTTTCAACGCCATTGCGGTGGCGAGATTGACAGATGTAAACGTTTTTCCGCTGCCTGGGTAAAGCGAGGTGGCCATGATGGCTTTCGACTTGTTGGCGCCGATCATGAAGTCAAGGTTGGTGCGCACCACGCGGTATGCCTCGTTGATGACGTTGCGGTTGTGGTCTTCCACCACGATGTGCGGTGTTTCCGACTCATTTTCTTTTTTCAGCAAGCGGCTCATCAAACTCAATTTCTTCGCTCCGTCGGCAAGAGGCACATCGCCGAGCACTGGAACTTCCATGCCTTCAAGGTCTTTGCGGCTGCGCACTTTGGTGTTGAGCATGTTTGACGCAAACATATAGCCGTAAGGGATAGCGAGACCGAGGATGAACGCTGCAGCGAGGATGATGCCCTTCTTCGGCGATACAGGCACGCTGTCGCCGGTGGCAGGCTTGAGCAGGCGGGTGTTGTTGACCACGATGCTTGCCTGAAGCTCGTTTTCCTCACGCTTCTGAAGCAAGTAGAGATAGAGCTCCTCCTTGATTTTCTGTTGACGCTCGATTGTGAGCAGTTCTTTTGCTTTGCCCGGACCTGCTGAAATGCGGTTCTCGATGGCGTTTTCCTGCGCTGAGAGACGGTCGGCTTGAATTTTAAGCGCGCTGATGTGGTTGTCGACGGAGCGCAGAATTGTGGAGCGCATCATGCGCAGCTGGTTGTTGATGTCAGACACCAACGGGTTGCTGTCGCTGCTGTTTGCCACGAGGCGCTGACGCTCAAGCAGTTTCTTGTTGTATTCGGCAATCTGCTCTTCAATGGCTTGGCTTCCAACGCCAGAGTTTGAAGGAAGAAGGTCGTACTGGCGTGTGTTGTCAACGAGATATTCGCGGATGAAGCGAGCCACGGCGAGCTGGTTGTTGGCAAGGAATGCCTGCTCTGAATATTTGCTCGATTCTTGTGTCACTTGTGCTGTCTCGGCGTTCATGTCGAGCAGACGGTTGGAGCTTTTGAAGCGTTCGATGTCGGAGTCTACGTTGCCGAGTTCGCGTTCGATTGACATCAGACGCTCGTCGATAAACTTGGCTGTGTTGTCGGTCGACTTGTTGGTGTAGCGTATCCACTCCTCGTTGTATGCGTCAAGAAGGGTGTTGAGCACGTCTTCGGCACGCTTCTCGGATGCGTCGGTGTAGGAGAAGTTGATTACGGTGGCAAGTTTGTCGGCAAGTTCGGCGGTGAGGCGTGCCTGGCACGACTTTGCCGTGAGCTCCGGACGCTCATAGCCTACGATGACCGCCTGCTCAAAGTTTTTACCGTATTCTTTTGTCGCTTTGAGCACTACGGTGCCTACGGGCGTCTTGAACGGCTGCCCGAGTTTCACGGTTTGTGCCGGAGCGTCGCTCTTGATGCCGTTTATCTTGAAGTCCTTGACGGTCAGTTGGCTTTGACCTTCTTTCTCAGCGACGAATGTCACGGAGTTGAGCGGCTGCTCGCCGACGTGATCGGGAAGGTTTTTGTATTCCACGCAGATTGGCGTTTTGTCATACCAGTCGGTGACATATCCAATCCAGTTCTTGCTCTTGTAGGTCACGTTGAGACGCAGCTGGTTGACAACGTCCTGCATCAGCAGCGGTGACTGGAATGCCTGCAACTCGTTGTAGACGTCGATGCCGGTGCTTCCGATGCCGAGGTCGGCGAATGCCGCCAACTCGCTGATTTGAGCCTGTCCCTTGTTGTCGCTTCGGAGCATTACGCTCGCCGAGCGTTGGTAGATGCGTTGCGCGCGCTGTGCGTAGATGAGTCCGAGAGCCACGCAGATGACTATCGAGATTGCGAAAAATTTCTTGTGGCAGAGTGTCCATGAAATCATGTCGCTCAGTTGGAATTCATTCTTCTGGTCTTCCGTTTCGGCAGCGCCTATGCTGTTGTAGTCTTCCTTCATTTAGTATAAATGTTTTGTGTAAATTACGCAGTGTTCTTTAAGTCATTATTTCTTTGCCGCGACAACGAGCGTCGCTACGGTGGTGAGCAGGGAGGCTATCGAAATCCAGATGCCGATAGACTTCATGCTGTTCTCGTTGAGGTTCGATTCGCCGGCGCGCACCTTGTTGGGTTGCACGTAGACCACGTCGTTCTGCTTCAGATAGTAGGCGGGCGACTGGAACACTTCCGCCGACTTTAGATTCAGGCGGTAGACGGTGCGCTCTCCTCCTTCCTCGCGGATTACGTAGACTTGGTCGCGCAGACCGTAGATGGTAAGGTCGCCAGCCATCGAGATGGCTTCGAGCACGTTGACTTTGTCGCCTTCAATGCTGTATGAACCTGGGTTTTTGACCTCGCCGAGTATTGATATTTTGAAATTGCGGAATTCTACGGTTACCACCATGTCTTTCAGCAACTCACGGCTTTTGAGCTCGCTTTTGATTTTTTCCTGCACTTCCCATCGTGTCATGCCCGCCACTTTCATCTTGCCGAGCACCGGGAGTTTGATTTCTCCATTCTCGTCGACGGCATAGCCGAGCAGCTGTTGCGTGCCGCCGGTCGACGACACAATTTCGGAGTTGGTCTGGTAGGACACTACGGGCAGATTGAACATTGCTGCCAGCTCTGCGTCTTTGCAGCTGACGATGATTGACAGCACGTCTTTCGGCTGTATGGTGATTCCTTTGCTTGCAGAGATGCTCTCTTGCTTGTTGATGTCAAGGTTTTGAAGATATGCCACATCTTTCGTTGAATTACATCCAACGAGCAGCATGCACGAAATCAGGAGAATATATAGTCTGTTCATATACGTTTTTGCAGCGCAAATAATATTTGCAATAATCTGTTTATTAGCGTATTGTGCGCACAGGATGAACAAAGCTCAGTGCTTGTTTTTTCACAGTTTTCCGGCATCTGCACTTGTCCACAGTTTCCCTTACACAATTTCTAATTGGCAAAGATAATTCGTTTATTTCTGTTTTACAATTTATTTAACGTGAAAAGTTATCTTTAACATAAAACTTCGTTGAAAACAAAAAAAGCGGCAATCGCCGCTTTTTTGTTCTTTAGTGTTGGTATGTGGTGTTATTTCACGCATTTCAGCACTTTGCCGTTTGCGCGTGCCACGTATACGCCGCTTGCGAGAGCCGAAAGGTCGGCAACGCTGTTTGCGCGAGCCACGAGTGCGCCGCCAAGTGTGTAAACCTGAATGTCGGCACCTTCGGCATAGACTTTGCCGTCGGCATATCTGATTGGTTCCGAGGCGATTTCGTTGACGCTGCCTTCACCGTCCCAAGCCGGGGTGTAGATTACTTCGCCGAGTTTTGCATCGTCTGGTTTGTGGAAAATCACGCTCTCGATTTTCTCTGCCGTCTGCTCGTCAACACTCCAGTGGTTGCCTTGCGCGTAGATGGTGAGCGCGGAGTTGTTGTAGAGGTCGTAGAGTGCGCCGCCGTTGCCGTTGTTCTTGAATGTGTTGTGGCCGGGGTTGTAGTCTTTGGCGTCGGGATTGTCCACCTTGCCGATGTTCACGTTCTCGCCGCCGAGCACGGTGATGCCCCACAGGTTGCCCTCGATGGTGTTGCCTGTAATCGTCACATTAGGCTTTGTGCCATAGTCGTAGATGCTGATTCCGGCTCCGCCTGCCATTGCGCTTGACGCATATTTGTTGTCGATAATCTGGTTGTTGGCAACCGTTGCGTTCATTCCACCGTAGAAAGTGATGCCGTAGCGGTGGTCGCGGATAGTGTTGCCTGAGATCCACACGATGTTGTCGCCTGCTATACCGGCCATGTTTGCCACAGCCACCGCGCCCACGTTGGTGCGCTGCGCTCCGGTAAACTCGCAGTTTTCAATGCTGACAGAGTTTGCGCCGCCTACGGTGAGGTTTACTTGCGGTTTGTTGGTGTTTTTGGTGTTGTTGTCGATGAATTTGCAGTTTGTAATCTCGATGCCGTTTGCTGCCATCGCCGAGCCTCCGATTGCCGGCACCTCATTGTATTCAAATGTGCAGTTGTCAACGTTGAATGTGGCGCCGTCGCTGCCGATGGCAAGTGCGCCAGTCGTCGTCATTTTGCCGTTGTTGTAGCGGAATGTGCAGTTCGCCACCGTAAGTCCGGTGCTTGAGAAGTTGCGCAGTCCGGCATATTCGAAATCGATGTTTTTAAACTCTGTGTCGGATGCGTCGCAAACCATGTAGATTCCTTTTGGCGCTGCATTCTCGTCGGCGCGCGTCACCAGCACTCGGTCGGTGGCGGCAAAATTTGCTGTGCCTTCGATGCGCAGTTGCACGCCGTCGCCCATCTTCATTGTCGCGCCGCTCTCAATCTCGAAGCGGTCGCCTTCGGCGATGGTGATGCTGTTTGTCAGAGTGTAGACTTTTCCGTTTTTTGTCACGCCGCTGTTTTCTGTTGTCGACAATGATTCAAGCGTATATATTACGCCGTTGCCGCTTGTTGTCACATCCTCGGCATTGGCGAAGCCTACCGCGGTGAGCGTAAAAAACAATAAAATTGTAGATTTTTTCATAAGCCTATATTTTTTAAAGGTTTGATGCGACAAAGGTAACAAATGGAAAGGAAAAAGCCAAGTTTGTCTACTTTTTTGTCGAGAAAAATTTGTCGATTGAAGAAGGTGTGATAAAGGATGATTTTAGAGTTTTATGCCATATTTCACGATGCCTTCGCTCATCATCCTTGCCGGTACGAAACGTTTAAGCGTGTCAGCCACGGTGTTGAGCATACGCTGGCGGATGTAGTCGTCTTTGATGTATAGGGATATCCGCCTTTGTGATAGATAGTCACCTTGTATCTCGCGCACGTTTCCCGCCTGCTTCTCTGTGAGAAACGGCAGGTGCATCTCGGGGATGATGGTGTAGCCTCCGTTTTCGTCCACAATGCGTATCAGCGTCTCGATGCTGCCTGCCTCGTAGATGTGGTGTCCTTTGCCGCGTGCCTTGCAGAATGAGAAGGCGCTGTCGCGCAGACACTGAGCCTCTTTCATTATCCACATGTTCTCGTGCTCCAGGTTCTCGGGTTTGAACACCGGCAGTTTGCGCCAGCAACTTTCAGCGAGATAAACGTAGAATCGTTCGGTGTAGAGAGGCATCTCGAGCACGCCTTGTCGGGCGTTGTCTGAGATGGCGATGCCGGCATCGATCTCGCCGTTCAGGATGGCTTCGAGCATGTGGTCGGCTTTCATCTCTTTGACAGTCAGCTCTACCGACGGATAGGATTTTCTGTAGTGCTTGATGAATTTTGGCAGTAGGTAGGGAGCGATTGTCGGACCTATCGACAATGTCAGCTGTCCTCCGACGGTTCCTTTGCTTTCTGTTATCAGCTCGTTGATGCGGTTTGTCTCCATCAGGGCTTTCTGTGCCTGGCGGATTATCCTCTCGCCGACGGAGGTGGGCTTCACAACTTTGTTTGTGCGGTCAAAAATGCGCACATCGAGTTCGTCCTCCAGCTTCACAAGCATCGCACTCAATGTCGGCTGCGAGATGTTGCACGCATCAGCCGCTCTCGCAAAGTTGCGAAAGCGGTCGATGGCAACGATGTATCTCAGTTGCTGTATGTTCATAAACTACTGGTAGTTTGAGATTGTCGCTTTCAGGTCGGCAAGCCGCATGGCTCCGCTCTGTCGCCACAACATCTCTCCTCTACGGAAGAGCATAAGTGTAGGCACCGACTGTATGCGGTATGCCTCGGCAATGTCGCCTGATTTGTCTACATCCAGTTTGATGATGCGGATGCTGTCGCCAAGGTCGGCTTTCAGCTGTTCGAGCACAGGATGCATCATTTTGCACGGTCCGCACCATGTGGCATAGAAATCTACCAATGTGAGTTGGTTGCTGTTGATTACGTCATTGAACTTTTCCATAACATTATTTATTTTTAAGTTTACAAATCACTTCGTTTCTTGGGTCAGCAAGTCTTCGAGAAATTCCGACGCGTCGGCCACACACATCTTGCATTCGCGCAGCATCTTGCCAGTGCCTGCGCCTTTCAGAAGCTTGCATTGGGTGGCGCCGTTGCGTTGCTGGAATTTTTCCATTATCTGGCGCATTCCCCGAGCCGACTTGGCTTTGTCTTTGGTGAAAAGGCCATAAACGATGCCGGCTCCGATGAGAGCTCCGCAAGTGCCTTCCATATTGCCCATTCCCACGGCGAAACTGTTGCCTGCGTGTTTTATAGTCTCTTCGTCAAGCCCTGTGAAGTCGTGGTATGTGCAACACACAGCTTGCGTGCAATTGTATGCGCCGCTTGCTTTTTTTGCTGATGCTGTTTCTTTTCTGCTTTCCATTTTCTGTTGTGGTTGTGATGATTCAACGGTGCAAATTTAAATGGTTTATTATAGATAAACGAATGATTCTGTCTATATGTTCATAGACGGCGTCTATTGTGTGCGGAATAAAAAAACTCTCTCCATGAGTTGTGGAGAGAGTCGTGCTGTGTTGTTTTACCGCTCGTAGTTTACAAATGCGTATGGGTGAGGGTTGCGGTCGTCGGATTGATGATGCTCGCGCAGCGTCTCGCGCCATTCTTTCCAATTGACATCGGGAAAGAAAGCGTCGGCGCCGAAGAATGTCGCGTCGATTTCCGTCAGATACAGACGAGACGCGAACGGCAGCGTGGCGCGGTAAATCTGTTCGCCTCCGAGAACGAAAACCTCGTCGTCGGACTTTGCCATGCGGAATGCGTCTTCAACCGACAGCGCCACTTCCACTCCCGGAGCGGAAAACTGTGGGTTGCGGGTGATTACGATGTTGCGGCGGTTGGGCAACGCGCCTTTCGGCAGAGAGTCGAAGGTGCGCCGTCCCATCACGATGGTGTGGCCTGTGGTCAGTGCCTTGAAGCGTTGCAGGTCGGCAGACATGTGGCAGAGCAGTCCTCCGTTTTTGCCGATCGCGCCGCCTTTTGCCACGGCGGCTATTATTGACAGATTTTTCATTGTCTTGAATGCGTTTTATACGGCAACGATGCCTTTGATGTGTGGATGCGGATTGTAGTCTTCGAGCGTGAAGTCCTCATATTTGAAGTCGAAGATGCTCTTCACGTCGGGATTGATGCGCATTGTGGGCAGCTTGCGCGGGTCGCGTTTCAGCTGTTCCTCCACTTGCTCGAAGTGGTTGGTGTAGATATGCGCGTCGCCGAGAGTATGCACAAATTCTCCGGCTTCAAGTCCGGTGACCTGTGCCACCATCATGAGCAGCAGGGCGTAGGAAGCGATGTTGAACGGCACGCCGAGGAAGATGTCGGCGCTGCGCTGATAGAGCTGTAGGCTCAGTTTCCCGTCGGCAACGTAGAATTGGAAGAATGCGTGGCAGGGTGGCAGGTTCATGCGCTTCAGGTCGGCTACGTTCCATGCGCTGACAATGATTCTCCGTGAGTCGGGGTTGTGCTTGATGGTTTCTATGGCTTCCGATATCTGGTCGATGAAGCCGCCGTCGTAGTCGGGCCATGAGCGCCATTGGTAGCCGTAGATATGTCCGAGGTTGCCGTCGGGGTCGGCCCATTCGTTCCAGATGCGCACGCCGTGTTCTTGCAGATAGTGCACGTTGGTGTCGCCGCGCAGAAACCACAGCAGCTCGTAGATGATTGATTTCAGATGGAGTTTCTTTGTGGTCAGCAGCGGAAAGCCGTCGGCGAGGTTGAAGCGCATCTGGTATCCGAACACGCTTTTCGTGCCGGTGCCGGTGCGGTCGCCTTTCATTGTGCCGTGCTCCTTTACGTGGCGGAGCAGATCCAGGTATTGCTTCATTGTATCGTTTGTTTTTATATTCCTTCTACATAAATTGCTTTCTCCGGGGTGGCTGGACAAGCATATTCGCATTTGCCGCAGCCCACGCATATGGCTTCGTTGACCTGTGGAATCAATGTGTCGCCGTGTTCCACCATGTCGATTGCTCCTACGGGGCATTTGCGGGAGCATAGTCCGCATTCGGAGCCGTCGGTCTGAGTGACGCAGTTTTTGAGCACGAACTTTGCCTTTCCCACTGCGTGCGACTGTTTCTCGCCGAGACTTAGGGGCTTGAGTGCGCCGTCGGGACAAACCTGTGTGCAAAGGTTGCATTCGTGCAGACAGTAGCCGAGGCTGTAGTCAAGATGCGGTTGCAACATGTGGAGAATGCCGTATTCGGTTGCCGATGGGCGTATGATGCCCTGCGGACACTTGCTTACGCAGAGATGGCATGCGGTGCAGTGGCTCAGGAAGCTGTCGCGCGACGATGCCCCTGGAGGCACCACTGCCTTTTTCTTGGCGGGAGACTTGCCTTCTGTTATAGTCTTTGCCGCGGAGTCGGCTTTTGCCGCAAGCGTGCCTGCCACGGCGAGGCCTACGAAGCCGAGGAATCGGCGGCGTCCGTCGTTGCCGGTGCTGAGGCTCTTTTTCTGAGCCGGGCTATAGGTGATTGCATTGTCGTGGCATGCCGGAATGCAGTCGAGGCACATCACGCAGCGGCTCATGTCGACAGTGTGGTTTTTCGCGTCGATGCACGAGGCCTTGCATTCAGCCTCGCAGCGCCGGCATCCGATGCAGAGCGATGTGTCGATTTGTATGCGCATCATCGGTTTGCGGCTGGCGAGCGACAGTGTGGCGCCGACGGGGCACACCGTGTTGCAGAATGTGCGTCCGCCACTGAATGCCAGCGCGCCGATGGTGACAAATGTGATGCCACCAACGGCGATGCCTATGGCTGACGGAGCGACAATGGCGCCGACCATACGCACAAACGCGCTGTAGGGGTCGAGTAGCGACGGTACTGCCGCGGCTCCGGCAATGCCGGCGATGATTGTGGCGGCAAGCACGGCATAGCGCAGACTGTTGTGGGCGGCGCTGTAGCGATAGCGGCGTTTGGGCTTCTTTTTCAGCTGCTTGCCGATGCGTGCGCAGATGTCTTGAAACAGGCCCAAAGGGCAGACGGTGGAGCAGTAAACTCTGCCGAGCAGCGATGTGGCGACAAGCCAGAACGCCAGAATGCCGATGTTGAGCGACAGCAGAGCGGGCATCAGTTGAATCTTCGCGATGGCCGAAAAGCCGTGGGGGAGCACGGTTGTGGCAATCAGCAGTGTGAGCATGATGCCCAACGCCGCCGACAGCGTGATTCTAAGTGTTCGTAGTCGTTTCTTCATCGGTCGCATATGTCTTTTACGGCACGCTCGCGCGCCTTGTCGATAATCAGTGATATGTGTGCCATCTGCTGCGGGATGGCTATGCCTTGCGGGCATTTGCCGACACACTTTCCGCATCCGATGCAGAAAAATGCCGACTGCCGGTGGTCGAGCGGCTGCATTCGGCGCACGAATTCTTTTGCCTTTATGGCGAAAGCCTCGCTGGCGGTGTCGCCGTAGGCGTTTGGCAGCATGTCGTCGTCGATGAGCGCATTGTGGATTGTGAAATTCTGCGGAATGTTGATGCCGTAGGGGCATGGCATGCACCGCTTGCAGTCAATGCAGTGTATCTTTGAGTTTGCGATAAAGGATTTCAGCGCGGTTTCCCATACCGCCGACTCTTTTTCCGAGAATTCTGTCCCGAGAGCCATCGCTGTGACGTCCTCGGCAAGCATTGTCAGGTCCGACGGGCTGTCGACCACCGTTGTAACGCCTTCCTGCCGGGCTGCGGCACGGAGTGCCCAACCGGCAATCGGACGGTCGGGAAACGCGCTGTAGAGCACGTCGGTGGCATCGCCGTTGAGCGCGCGCAGCATGCCGTCTTTGGTCGGATTGGTGGCAAACACGAGTTTACCGGCGTCCTGAGCCGCAAAAATCGCACTGCTTTGCGCACCGTTCATCCGCAGGTCGTCGATGGCGTTGTACGGGAGACGGAAAAAGTCGAAGCGCCGGTCGGAAAGGAGGGCGTCGAGAAAGTCTTCGTCGCTTCCGATGTAGTCTATTCCGATATGGCGTATTTTGCCTTCGTCAAGCATCTTGGTTAGAAACGCAAGGATGCCCGAGTCGGAATATTTCTCCTTATATATATCACTGCTGCCTATGGCTTGCAGCGAATAGTAGTCGACGTGGTCGGTGCGCAGCAGCTGCAGCTGCCTGTCGAAGACGGCTTTAGCCTCCGCCACGGTGTCAACGCTGAATGTGGGCATCGATGTGGACAGCATAAAAGAGTCGCGGCTGCGATTGGAAAGAGCCTCGCCGAGCATCCGTTCGCCGTCGCCGTCGGCATAAGCCCATGCCGTGTCGAAAAGCGACACTCCGGCATCGGCGGCGCGTTGGATGATTTTGATGCCTTCGGCTGCCATCTTTCCGCCGGTTTTTGGCATCGACATCGTGGATATTGCAAGTGGCGTAAAACCATTGTCCATACGCTTCAGCATAGGCAGTTTGGCTGGCAGCCTCACGTTGCCTTCAAGACGTTTCGGAGGAGTCTTGTCGCCGCAGCCGCCCACAGCGCCCGCCACTGCCAGTGCTGTCAAGCCAGCGGCGCTGCGCTTCAGCCATTCGCGCCGGTTCATTGTCACAAATTCTTTCTCCATATATGCAAAGGTAAGGAAAAAGTTGAATATGTCGGAATTTTTATCACATATGCACATCGAGTCTCTTGGGCAGAGAAGTGGGGATGCGGATGTAGCCCGACGCCCATTCGCCGCTCCATGACGCCTCATAATATAGGTGGTAGCGTCCAGGACGCAGTGTCTGCAGGCAGGAGAAGTGAATGTCGCGGTCGGTGTGGCATATTTCCGCCAACTTGTCGTCGGCCTTGCGCTCGATGATTTTTATGTCGTTGTCAATCACCGTTATGGCGCAGTTCACTTGGCAGTCGGGTGTGTCGAGATGCACACTGTGACGTGTCCATTCAAGCCGCCCATCGCTGTCGGTTGTCATCACGATGCCGTCTTCGCCGCTTGGCTCGTTGGCAACGCCGCGCGCAAACAGTGTCTGAGCCTCGCCTTTGTCGGCAGGACGCGCCATCAGTGCCACCAACGCTATCGCCACGGCGAATGCGATGACGTAAAACTCAAGCGAACCGATGAATGCAAGCAGTATCATTTACTTGTGGATTTATTGTTGGGACAGGTGTATTGTCCTTTGCCGCTGGTGCGCCTGCCGAATGCGACGGCGTGATGCGGGCAGGTGTGGTAGCAGGCGAGGCAGTTGAGGCAGTCGCCGTGCCATTGCGGCTTATGGCTGGAGATTGTGATGTTGGCGGTGGGGCAGGCGGCGGCGCATCGGCCGCAACCCACACATGCGTCGGTCGCGGTAAACGGTGTGTCGTCGACGTGGCGCATGAACCATGGGTAGATTATGCGCGATTTCAGCCATGCAACGCTGCCGTGGTGTGTGAAGTCGCCTTTCTCCATCGCCTCGATTCGCCGGCACAGGGCGTCGGCCGCTTGCGTGACGGCGGATAGTTTGCGCTGCTCCACTTCGGGCTTGTCTACGTCGAAGCCGGGGAAGATGACGTATGTGTTGGGCATCTGCACGGAGTATGCCGCGTCGGCGGTCAGTCCTTTCGCCGCCATCACCTCGCGCCATTGCCTGGCGGCAAGTCCGCAATCGTCGCCGCACGTTGCCACCATGCAGCAGTATTGTGGACAGCCGTTGACGCGCAGACGGGTGAGGAAGTCGGCGAAACCTTTGGGCAGCCCCCAGGAGTGTATGGGGAAGACGAAAACGAGCTTGCCACCGTCGATGCTGACCGATGGCTCTGTGGCGCGTAGCAGCGGGCGGAGGTCGACGACGTTGTCGACGAGACGTTCCGCCAGCAGCTGTGCCACACGCCGGCTGTTGCCCGTGCATGAGAAATAGGCTATCATCAGTGTACGGTCACGAGGGTTGCGCCGAAGCCGTATTCGCGGAACGAGGCGTCCTGCGCCTCGCAGTTCTTGTATTTGCGTTTAAGCTCGTCGAGCACCGCCTTGCGCAGCACGCCCTCGCCCTTGCCGTGGATAAACACGATTTTCTGACCGTGGCGGTTGGCGTTTTCATCCATCACGCGGCGGAACTCGCGCAGCTGCACGTCGAGCATCTCGCTGTTTGTCAGCCCGGCAGTCGAGTCGAGCAGCTCGTCGATGTGCAGGTCCACTTCGACAATATCGCCTTTCTTGTGCTGTTCGGGCTGATGCTTTACCACGGGACGGCGAGCCTTGTCGGCGGCTTTCTTCTCGCGCATGGCGCGCTCCAGCTCTCCGCTGTCAATCACCATCTGGCGTTGTGGCACGTCGTTTTTCACAATGTCGTAGGCAATCACGGGATTGTCGAAGTACATGTTGTCGTGGAAGCAGTGCGTCTTGTAGAATTTTGTGGCGTCAAGACGGAACTCCACGGCAGCTGGGTTCTTCAGGCGGAACGCCTTGTCGCTCTTGAATGCCACATACTGCACAGCCACGCGCTCGCGTTCCGGCAAATCCTCATGGCGCAGTTCCTCGAGATGCACCTGTATGTTAGGCTCCACGATGCCCGAGAAGCGGCATGTCCATTCGCGGCTGTCGCCACGCGTGGCATATACCACATATAAATAATAGTTGCTGTCGTTGACCAGATAGGCGTCGAAAGTTGTGGTGTTAAGATGCTTCGCCTCGTCAGGCTCATAGCCGAGCACCACGTTGAGCACATCGCCGTCGGCAGTTTCCACCACCGGCACGTTGTTTTCCGACACTTGCGGCTTGGGCTGCGGCTTTGCCACCGCCGGCGCTTCATATTTGCTCGGCTCGTTGCTGCCGAACTTCTTTTTCGGCACGATTCCGCCGTCGGGGTCCACTACCACGCATTCGCGGATAAGAACCGGCGTTTCAAAGCCGTCGGGCTCTTCAACGTATGCAATCTTGTCGTCTATTTTTGTAACTTTTCCGCCACCAACAGCGTTGAGGTAGCGCACGATGTCTCCAACTTTCATAACTTTTTCTCTTTAATGTGTACAAAATTAAGCAATCTTCGCCAAGAAATTTGAAAAAATGACGCAAAAATTTGCACAGCAGAAAAAAACGGCATATCTTTGCACCGCTTTTGGGACGATGAGTCTCATTGGTTAGGATTGTCTTATGGTGTAATGGTAGCACTGCAGTTTTTGGTTCTGCCTGTCCTGGTTCGAATCCGGGTAAGACAACTTGAAAAAGGGATTGCTTCGGCAATCCTTTTTTTGTTTCCATACGTCTCGCTGTGCCGCCGTCAGAAGCACGCATTTATGAGTTGAATTACCGGAGATTTGGTAATTGTGAAAAAATGTATGTAATACAAAAATAAAGTTACAAAACGCGAAAAAGGGAAGCCAATTTTCGTTTGATATGGGAAAAAGAAAGTAAGTTTGTGGTGCGTAAAATGTCCGTCTTGGAGGCGACTTAAGCCCTATTGTAGAGTTTTTGAGTGGAATTTGAGGCGTAGTGTTAAAAACGTGCTGTTGGGAGTTGAAAAATAACGTTTGTAAACTTAAAATTTAACAACCGGCGGTCAAAAAATGAGAGAGAGATTAAACCTTTTATAAAACTAACAAACTGTAATTATGAAGAAACAGCTATTGCTACTGTTGTTTTCCCTCTTTGCGGTTATGGGTTATGCCCGCACGGTGACCGGTGTGGTTACTTCGGCGAGCGACAAAGAGCCCATTATTGGCGCGTCTGTGCAGGTGCAAGGCACCACGCGTGGCGCTGCTACCGACCTTGACGGAAAATACACGCTTGAGGCTCAGGACAATGACGTCCTTGTGGTTACCTACGTTGGTATGACTCCGCAAAAAGTTAAAGTCGGCGGTCGCGACGTGGTTGACATTGTGCTGCAAGAGAACTCACAAGTTCTTGAAGAGGTGGTTGTAACCGCCATGGGGCAGACACAAGAAAAGAAAAAACTGAACTTCGCCGTTCAGTCACTTAACGCCGACGATGTGTCGGCAGGACAGAGCGCCAACTTTGCAAACAGCTTGCAAGGTAAGGTTGCCGGTCTGCAAGTGTCAACCGGCGGTAGTTCGCCTAACGGTTCAACTCAGGTGATTATCCGTGCCATTTCGTCAATCAACCCCTCGCAGAACAACGAGCCGTTGGTGATTGTCGACGGTATGCCTATCCGTGGCAGCGGCTCGAGCCTTGGTGACTTGAACCCTAACGATATTGAAAACATGAGTGTCCTGAAGGGTGCGGCTGCATCAGCCCTCTACGGTCAGGAGGCTGCCAACGGTGTCATCATGATTACCACAAAACGTGGTCAGGAAGGCACAATGCAGGTTACTGCAACTGGCGGTTGGGAAATCTCAAACGCTATCCACACTCCGAAAATCCAGAACCTCTATGAGGCTGGCGGCGGCGGATTCTATTCGCGCAACGCTGCAAGCGGTGGCTGGGGTTCATACCTCACAAGCGAGGACCGCGTATATGACAATGTGGGCGACTTCCTCGGCACTGGATTCCTGCAGAAATACGACCTCTCTCTGTCGGGCGGCAGCAAGAAATTCAACGCTTACGCTTCTGCAAGCTATATGAACAACGAAGGTATGGTACCTAAGGATTATAAGAACCGTTTGAGCGTGTTTGTGAAGACCGACTTCAAGCCGTCTGACCAAGTGAGCGTTCAACTCTCTGCCAACTTCGTAAACTCAAAGAGCCGCGGATTCGGCAACAGCATGTCGTCAATCTACGCTTGGCCTATTAATAAGGATATGTCTGACTACGTTACTAAGGAAGGACGTCCTAACTGGTGGGCTCTCTACGACAATTGGGACGACCGCGAAATTCTTAGCGACGCAGGCCGTATTGTAGCAACCGTTTCTCCTTACTACGGTCGCTACTACGACAAGAGCGAGACGGAGGCTACCCGTATGATCATCAACGGTCAAGTAAGCTACGAGCCAATCAAGGACCTCGTGTTTACAGGTAAAATCGGTTACGATAAGGGCTACTCTAACTATGAGTCGTATGCTGTGTCTCGTTTTGTAAAGACCGACTTCGAGGATCCTGAATCTGACGCGTTCTCAAACTATCAGTATAAATTCGGTTCTTACTCGTTCCAGCCTTCAAACAGCTCGCAGCTCACTGCGCAGATCGTTGGTACATACAAGAAGACTTTCGCTCAGGACTACACGCTCAACTTATTGGTTGGTGCGGAATATAAGGAAAACAAGGGTGTCGAGGCATCGTTGGCTGGTCAGCGCTTCCTTCTTGAGGGCGACTTCTACAGCTTCATGAACACCGACCCAAGCTTGTTCTCCAAGGTTGGCGACTACAAGATGTCGTTGTCCCACACGCGCAAAAACAAGTTCGGTTACTTCGGCGAGCTTCGTTTCGACTACAAGGGTATGGCACAACTTTCTGTGACAAGTCGTTATGATGGCTCTTCAACGTTGAAACAGGTTGACTGCACATATTTCTACCCATCGGTAACCGGTGGTTTGATTTTCTCTGAGTTGTTCCACTTGAGCAACAAGGTGTTCTCTTACGGTAAACTTCGTGGTAACTGGGCAAAGGTTGGTAAGGACGCTCCTGCCTACCGTTTCACCACAGCTTATAAGAACTGGGAATTGTTCCCTGACGGTGGTTGGGGTGTAGACGCAACAAATGCTGTTGCCACTACTCTTGAGCCTGAGATGACAAGCTCTTGGGAAGTTGGTGCCGACTTGCGTTTCTTCGACTCTCGCACTCGCTTGGATGTGGCTTGGTACTCTACCACTGTCGACAACCAGATTGTACAGGTGCGTGTGTCGCCGACGTCAGGTACTATCCTCCAAACTCGTAACGAGGGCTCTATCGAGAACAAGGGTCTTGAGCTTACATTCGGTCAGGACATCATCCGCAATAAGGACTTCAATTGGACTGTGAACGCCAACTTCTCGTTCAACCGCGGTAAGGTGGTTTCGCTTCCTGAAGGTATGTCTGAAATCCAGGGAACTCAGTATGGTGACATCTTCCCTACGGCTTATCTACACGAGTCAACGACTGCAATTTCGGGTAAGGACTATCAGCGTACTGCCGACGGTCAGATTATCTGCGACGAGTCTGGCTATCCGCTCATCAGTCCGGCAAAGGGTAACTTGATCGGTAACCGTGAGCCTGACTTCCTGCTCGGTCTCGGTTCCAACTTCCGTTGGAAAGACTTGACTGTTGGTTTCTTGTTCGACGGCCGTTGTGGCGGCGACGTTGTAAACGTTACACGTCGTGGCTTGAACAGCAACGGTATGGAGGCTTTGATGACAAAATACCGCAGCCGCGAAGTGCTCGTGAAAGGTGTGGTTAAGCAAGCCGACGGAACTTATGCTCCAAACACCACTCCGGTGCTCTTCGACAGCAACTTCGTCAACAGCTACTATAACGCAGTGTCTTCAAACTTCATCGAGGACGGCTCTTACATCCGTTTGAGCTACGTGACTGTGGGTTACGACCTCAGCCGTTTCCTTTCGAAGAAATGCCCGGTTAAGGGTCTGAAGGTTTCTGCAACTGGACGTAACCTCTTCCTGCTCACCAAATACACCGGAACTGATCCTCAGATCCTTGCCGGTACAGGTGGTGGTACAGGTGGTGCCGGTATTGACAATTACAGTGTGCCGACTGCACGCTCGTTCAACTTCTCACTTAGTGCTACATTCTAAAAAACGAGGAACAGTATGAATAAATTCAAAATAATGGCATTGTCGCTGTTCGTTGGTGTCCTTGGCACCAGCTGCGCCGACATGCTCGATGATAACGTAAGTCCTGACAAATCGAGGGGTATCACCGCCGAGACAGGACTTCCGACAATAGTCTACTATGCGGCACAGACCAACTACGACCACGCCGAATACTACATCTATTTGTCGCAGTGCCTCACAACCACAGGCAAATCGGCAACCGGTGCTTATGGCTACAAAAGCGGGTGGGAATTCTTGACTATGAACCGTCACCCGCAGTGGCGCCGCCACTTCTATGACATTGGCCGCAACGTGAACGAGTTGATGACGAACGCCGACAATGTGGGCTCGCCAAACTACAAGTTGATTGCACGCGCAATCCGCTTGATGTCGACTCAGCTTACAACCGACGCTTTCGGCGATATGCCTTTGAGCAACGCCTACAAGTCGAACTCGCCTACTTACGACACTCAGGAAAGCATCTATGCTTGGATGCTCAACGAGTGCGACCAGTTGGCTGCCGATTTCGAGAATCCTGAGTACACTCAGGCTCCGGGCACCCAGAACATCACAAAGAAACTCGACCGCGTATATGCCGGCGATCTCAACAAGTGGAAAGGTCTGGTTTATGCAATTAAGGCTCGTCTGTTGCTCCGCAACATTCCTAACGTTAACACTTCAGCCGCTACTTGCGATGCTATCATCGCCGCAGCCGACAAGGCTATCCAGATTTGGCAAGCCGACCCGATGTACGGCACATTCTTCGGCAGCGAGCCTCGCTACAATTTCGACGGTGGCACGAAAACGCAGAACTGCCCGTGGAGCGAGCGAAATCCATACGTTGGCGATTGGCAAGAATCGCGCCAAAATAACTTGACTGACGCTGTGCCTTCAAAATTTATGCTCGCCGACATTATGGGTGTGTTCAATCAGAGTGATGCCACAAATGCCGGTAAGTTTGTTGCACGCCGCGGCTATGCCGACGACCCTCGTGCCGCTTTGCTTTTCACTCCGCGCACAGGTCCTACATCGGCAACCAATGGCGAGTCGACTATCAAACTCCGTTGGTTGGAAAACAACATCGGTGTGCCTAACTCGAAGTTTACAAAGAACGCTTATCCTAATCTCTACACTGGTGCTTATGCCGGCTCTCCCGATGCCTACGTGCCTTTGTTCACAATGGAGGAGCTTTACTTCATCAAGGCTGAGGCTTACTATTGGAAGGGCGACAAGTCAAAGGCCTGCGAGCTTGCAAAAGAGGCTACACGTGCAAACATCGAACGTCACCTCGCTGCTTTCCAGAAAGCACATCCAGAAGTAATGTATCCTGGCAACATGACTGCTTCCGGTTATGTGAAACTTGATGCCCGCGACAAAGATGGCGATTTCACAAAGTCTAAATATTATTGGGACGCTATCGTTGATGCATTCCTCGACGATGCAACAATGCCTGAGAAGGATGAGAATGGAAAAACCAACCCACAGCGTGTAAGGGGCGTGACCGACCCTGCGACAAAGGGTAACCATCACTGGTTCTTCAACCCATCTGAGTTCTCTTTGAGCGACTTGATGGAAATGAAGTATGTGGCTATGTACATGCAGCCTGAGCAGTGGACCGACATGCGTCGCTACCACTACAGCAACAACCGTAACAACCACGGTATTGGCGCAAACCAGGAAATCGTTTATCCGAAACTCCGCCGTCCTTACAACCTCTACGCTCCATACTGGATTGACGGTTTGACCGACGCGCAGAAGGAGAACACTTGGATTCAGCGCATCAACTACGACCCAGAGACTGAGGAGAAATACAACAAGAACGAACTTGAGCGTCTCGGCGCTTACAAGAACTTCGAGTGGCTTCGCAAACCGATGATTTGGGCTGAGGAGGCTGGTGTACGTTCTTCTTTGACCGGCAAATAATTGTTTAACACTAAACAGAATTTAAGTTATGAATTTGAAATATAAATTAGGAGCCACTGCTCTCGCATTGATCGCAATGACATCGTGCGAGACCAACGACCCGTTCAGCGACATCATAGATGCAGGCCAGCCTGTGCCTACTGTCACTTGGTCGGTGGGCAGCACCGTGGCTGCGGCCGGCGACAGCATCGAGATTTCCGGTAAATACTACACCGACAAGAATCACACTCCCGACCACTCTGAGGTTTGGGAAACAGTGGTGCTCAACGAGACGGCTGCCGCTACCGTTGGCTTGACTTCTTCTTTGAAGTACACTCAGACTGTAAACGTCAGCGACACTGTCCGCACGTCAATGACGGCTTCGTTCCCTCACTCTATGGCAACATGGAACGGTCACGAATGGCAGCTCGACACTAAAATCCCTACTTCGCAGACTTTGAAATCTGTAACATGGGCTACTCCTGAAAAGTGGGATCAGAAGAAGTTTGATTCTTACTATCCTGCCGACTTCAAGCAGACTTTCATCGACAAGGTGATTGACTACCTGACTAAGGACAACACTTACTATTCCGACCTCCGCGGTGTGTATATCAACTACGATTTCACTGCAGAGCAGGTGCAGGGTGTGATTGCAAAATATCCGGCTCTCGACCAGACTGCCCTCAATTCTCTTGTTCCTGCTGAAGGCACTGAGAAGAGCGACGTTTGGTTTACCGACGCTACGGTTGTTGTAGGCAAATACTACACTGACATTGTCGACGGAAAGACTGTATATCACGAAGTGCCGACTGCCGACGCAACCGACCCTTCAAAGACTTACTATGACGTCTACAAGTCTTCGCCTTGGGTGTTCTGCCGTTACGACGACAACACTGGTGGCGTTGTCACTGCTGTGCGCGACGAATATATGCCGGTGTTCAAGGATTTGATTTCGTTGATTCCTTTCACCGACTGGGTCTACAGCACTTCCGACAAGGTTTACAAAGTTGACTTCTCACGCAAATACAGCTTGAACCTCGTGTTCAAGGTGTTTGACACCGAAGGTCACTGCGGTTACACAACCGGTGAGTCGGGCATCAAGCAAATTGAGCTTAACTAATTAAAACTGAAAAAGACAAATGAAAAGAATATTATTGAATATCAGCTTTATCGCAGCGTTGGTGATGATGGTGTCGTCGTGCGTCGACCCGGATCCTGACTACAAGGATTTCCCGTCGAAGGATGTGGACTTCACATACGCTGTGGCTCCAAGTGCCGACGGTCAGGTTCAATATGGTCAGGACTACTATGTGGTTTCCCACATTCAGTTCACCAACACTTCCTACAAGCAGGGCAATCCTTCTTGGGACTTCGGCGACGGTACAACTTCAACGGAGCAGAATCCTGTGCACAAATTCGAGAAAGCCGGTACATATCAGGTGAAACTGACTATCGACGGCGTTGGCTCGCGCACATATCCTATCATGATCTACGACATCGCTCCGGTGCTGTCAATCCAAAGCCAGTCGGCTGAGGTTTTGTCAGTCAACGACGTTGACGTGGAGTTCAACATCTTCCTGCCTAACCCTGAAAACAAGAAGGTGAAATATGAATGGACATTCCCGGAAGGCGCTCTCGACGCTGAGGGCAACCCGTTGACTACTTTCGTCGGCTATGCCGATGAGAATGGCAAGGTGGACTATCCGGGCAAGGTGCACTTCAAGAACATCGGTTCGCAGCGTATCACGCTGAAGGCCACTTTCGACATCGACGGTGAGAACCGCCAGTTGGAGGAAAGCTATGTAAACGTTCAAGTTGGTGCCGACAAGGAGTATCAGACTCTCTATTTCGCTACAGTGGGCGGCAACATCAAAGCGATGAAAATTATCCCTGACAGCGAACTTCCTGAAGGTACAAAGAACCTTCCGTTCGATATGGGCGTAAGCAGCGGCAACATGCCGTTCAACTTGGTGTACTATAAGGATGCCGACGGACAGGGCTGGATTTATATCCTCGATGCCGGCAAGCAGTACACTTACGTGAACGATGCCGACGGCGTGCTCGGCGACGGTAAAATCAATGTGATGACTGTCGACGGCAAGTCTACAAACCTGTTTGTTACAAACGTTGGTCAGACTGCATTCAACGACCCGTTCTTCGGAACTGTCGATGGAAATGACTTGATTTACTCTGACCGTAACACCGGTTTGCGCAAAACTGCGCTCAACACCCGTGGCGGTAAGGAGAGCAGCACATACTTGGTGAAGAACGACCAGCTCGGTTACTACTCTCGCGGTCTTGCTTACGGTGCTATCAGCACAACTATCGAGAAGGACTCAAAGGGTATGTACTGGTGGGGTAAGTGCTACAACGGTAACGGTATCTATCGTTTCAAGTCCACTGACATTGTCAGCGACTACAAGACTGCCAAAGCTCCGTATGGTATAATCCTTAAGGACGTGAAGCTTAAAGCATTCACTATCGACGAGACCCGCAAGGCTCTCTACGTTTGGCGTTGGGGCGACAGCGACGGATTCTATGTTTATCCATTGCCTGCCGACAACGAGACTGTCGACAAGAAAGGCTTCTTGAAAGGCCACGACTTCCTCATGATGGCTGATGCGATGAACTCTACAGCCGATGAGGGTGTATACTGCACGCAGATGGCTCTCGACAAGGAAACTGGTAACGTCTACTTCGGCTTCAACAAGGCTGCTGCCGACAATTCGGCTTTTGCAACTGGCTTGAAATACTACGACTATGCCGCAGGCAAGATTGTCAGTGTGCCTGTCGTTGCCGACAAGATTCTGGGTATCGTAATCAATCCTAACAAGACGAAACTGTTCTAACGGTTTCCTGACTGTATAGAAAACATCAATAGCCGTTCCTTTTTGTTGTCAAGCAATAGGGGGACGGCTATTGCTTTAAAAAGGAGATACAAAACAACGAATATGATAAAGAAAATCTTAATGACTGCAGCCGCTTCGGCGGTGTTGTTGTCGGCGGCGTTCCAGGTGCAGGCATTGAAGCGTGAGCAGAGAGCCACGTGGATGTCGGCGTATGTTGCCGACTGGCCTTCGAGCCCGATAACTGTCAACAATGCGGAGGCACTTAAAACAATTTGTCAAAACAACCTCGACTCGCTGCAGCGCAACAATTTCACTACGATTTATTACCATGCGCGTACAATGTGCGACGCTATGTACGACTCAAAGTATGAGCCGTGGTCAAGCTACGTTTCCAGCACACGCGGTGTAGCTCCGGCGTTCGACCCGATGGCATATCTTGTTGAGAATGCCCACAAACGTGGTATCGAGGTGTATGCATGGATGAACCCTTACCGCTACATCAACTCTACCTACAGCACGGGCTGGGGTAATGCCGGCGGCGACAAAAACTATGAGAACAGCCATCCTGACTGGTTGATAAAGTGGGAGAATAATGGAAGAACATGGACCATCCTCAATCCGGCTCTCCCGGAGGTGAAGCAGAGAATTATCGACGTGACAATCGACCTGATCAGCAAGTATGATGTCGACGGCGTGGTGTTTGACGACTATTTCTATCAGAACGGTCTTCCGGCAAGCTATGACGCTGCCGACTATGCTAAATACACTGCCGCTGGCGGCACAATGTCGCAATTGGACTGGCGTCGTGAGAATGTCAACGATATGGTGCGCCAGCTCTATGCGGCAATCAAGGCGGCAAAGCCTTGGGTGCGCTTCGGCATCGGTCCTGCAGGTGTGGCTGGAAAGCATGCCGACGATTATGGCCTCGAGCCATGCCCTGGCAACGACTGGCAGTATGACGGCATCTGCTCCGACCCGTTGGCGTGGCTTTCGGAAGGCACTATCGACTTTATCTCGCCGCAGGTGTACTGGCGAATCGGTTATTCGGCTGCCGACTATGCAAAAATCACCCCGTGGTGGTATAAGGCGGCTGCCAAATTCAACCGTCAGTGCTTCATCAGCCAGGACTTGAGCAACACGCAGGGCAGCAGCTGCCCGTTGTCGGAGTTCTACGACCAGATTACGATGACCCACACCAACGTGGTGGGCGAGTGCCCGGGAATGGTCTATTTCCCGTGGAAATCACTCTCTGCACGCCGTGAGCGTGTCGACGGCAAATGGTTGTCGCTGTTCCGCTATCTGCGCAACACGGTGTTCGACACCAAGGCGCTCACTCCTGCCACGACATGGGAAAAGGTGGCGTATCCTGGTTCTGTAAGCAATGTTGCCCGCAGCGGCCGCACCCTGACGTGGAACGGTCCGGACAACGTGCGTTTCACCGTCTATGCCGTGCCGTCGAACGTCGACAGCAAGCATTTCTATAAGGATGCGCAATATCTGATCGGCAATTCTTACAGCAAATCGTTCGAGATTCCTGCAGAGCTTCCGAAATATGAAGGTTTCGGCATCTCCGATGCCAACCTCGGCAACTACCGCTATGCCGTTGCCGTGCTCGACCGCTACGGCAACGAGTACAGCGCGGTGTTTGAAGGCGCTGCGGTCACGGCTTCTGAAAAGCCGGTGATGACATATCCTGTCAACGGCGAATTGGCTTCGAAGGGATTCCAGTTCAAGTGGAACGGTTCTGCCGAAGTGAGCGAAATCGCAATTGCCACCGATGCCGCTATGAAAAATGTAGTGGCTCGCTTCGAGGCCAACGGCAATGCTGCGTCGTCGGCTGGCATGTGCAACTTTGAGCCCGACGTGACATACTACTGGACTGTCACTGCCCGCGGCAACAACGCTACCGACACGGAAGCCGGCAAAGTGGAGTCGTTCATGGTCGACATCTTCCGCCTGATTTCGCCTGCCGACGGCAGCGGGAACGTTGAGCTGACTCCTACAATCTCGTGGTCGGATCTCGGCAAGGGCACATCGTATCAGCTGCTCGTAAGCAATCAGGAGAATTTCCAGAGCGTTGTGATTGATGAGACAACAACGGCTACATCGTTTGCCGTTCCGCAGTATGTGCTTTCAGCCGGCGTGAAATATTATGCCAAGGTTATCGCTACAGTGAACGGCGGAACGGAAACCACCGACGTCTTTGAATTTACAACAAAGGCGGCAAGCATACCTACTCCTACGTTTGTCACTCCAGCTGCCAGCGGCACCACACTCCATGCCGACCAGGTTGTCGCCGTACAGCCGGTGGAGGGCGTGGCGTCGACCCACTTCGCAATCAGCGAGAAGGAAACATTCCCCGCACGTTCGTCCTACAACGGAACATATCCAGTGGGCACGTTCTGCACTCCGGTGCTCAGCGACGTCAAGATGGTGTCAAAGAAGCTGGAGGACGGCAAGTCATACTTCCTGCGCGCGCAGTTCAACTACTACGTCGACGGTAAGCTGACAACGTCCGACTGGACTCCGGTTCTCTCATTCACCTACAATGCCACTCCGATGGGCGGTGTGGACAGCGTTGCTGCCGATGGCATCACGATTGTCGACAATGTGCTTTCTACAGGCGTGGCAGGTATGCCGGTGGCAGTGTTCGCCCTCGACGGCAAGCAGGTGCTCAATACGGAAACCGACGCACAGGGCAAAGCCGACTTGTCGGTTCTTGCCGGCGGAACATATCTTGTCAGCATCGTTGCCGATGGTGCGGTCAAGACAGTGAAGTTCGTTAGAAAATAGCAATCACTTGCAATAAGAAAGAGGAGCCGTGCCGGAATAGGCGCGGCTCCTCCTATATATACTTGGCTCTCTCTCTGCGGCGGCGCGGAGGGGGAAGAGCAGGAGGTGTCGGTCCGCAGCGCGCGGACGGACTGCAAGAGCATAGTTGTCATAAGAGGTGTCGTGATCAGAGCGGAGGTGATGGTCCGCAGCGCGGACCCGTTTTCAGTTAACCCCGGACGCAGTCCGGGGCTGGTCGAAGTGGAGGCATGCACCGCAGGGCGGTGCCGCTGAGGAATGAGTTGCTAATCTTTAAAGACATACTCGTCTTCTGTCACTCCGTTCACACGTAACAATGACAGAAACTCTTCTTCAAAAGAAGTACTCTGATGATGTTCTTCTTGGTTCTTTATATAGTTTGTGATTTTTTCAACCTCATAGTAGGAAACAGAAAACGAGGCATAGCCAACAGCCCATCCGTTGAAATACGGGAAAACACGGCTATGGGAGAGTTCTGCGCTGCTGCGTGACTTCACTCCTCTCACAAACTCAGAGATTGGCATAGATGGAGGTAGGTCTACAAGCATGTGCACATGGTTGCGGTAGGCATTTACGCGCCGGAGGTAGACTCTCGCTCGTTTGCAATACTCGAACAGAAACGTCAAAAGTATCCGTTTCTGATCTTCAGGAATTGTCAATTCGCTGCATTTGGTGCGAAAAACTATGTGCTGGAAATTTCGGGTGTAACTCATAAGACAAAAGTATTACTTATTGTCTTACATACAAAATATATGCTTATATATTTCAGCGGCGGCGCTCACGCGGCGCAGTCGGTTGTCCACCAGTCCCCCAACGATGTCGGGGGGGTGACTGAAAGCGTGACCGCTCACGCGGTCAAGTCTGCAACATCGAGACCAGAGTAGGGGTATTGGTCCGCTCACACGGTCAGTTGGCAGCATCGAGACCAAAGTGGCGGTGTTGGTCCGCAGCGCAGTCATGGAGCATCATCCAGAGCAGGGGTGCCGGTCCGCAGCGCAGTCATGGAGCATCGACCAGAGCAGAGGTGCCGGTCCGCAACGCGGACCCGTTTTCAGTTAACTTTTATCTTTGCACTATCAATAGGAAGTTA
>ERZ779799.148-NODE-148-length-26515-cov-4.205102_pt1 | contig 26515 bp, 30 predicted proteins | sample MGYA00511253_ERZ779799 | MGnify/ENA primary metagenome ERZ779799 (study PRJEB29588, sample SAMEA2159541) | human gut metagenome | biome: human gut; feature: human-associated habitat; material: faeces | place: Denmark | collected 2008/2010 ...
GGTCGTCCGCAAAGGGGCCTATATCAAACAGGAAATCAAACAGAAAGTTTCGCCACCCGATTTCCTGCCTCGACGCGCAGCTCTCTGTAAGAAAGCGAACCGCTTTCACCTCGTCGTATTGGCCGATTGCGCAGAGCTCATGATAGCAGACCCCGCTGTCCAGCTCTATGTAATTTGTGTAGTCGTCGTACACCGGCAATCCGCACTCTGCGCAAACTCCGATACATTCGCAAATATCGTCGCTGCCGCAGCCGGGGCACTCGTCCCATTTTTCCGTATAGCCGCCGTCGGGATAGTACCCGGACAGGCTCAATGAAGCGCGGTGACGCGGCTCATCAAACACGCTATGACAGTTCACGCAGCACATCATTTCCGGACCTCCTTGACTTTTTCAGCACGGCGCGCTATAATATGGTTGATGTTAACTTTCTTGTTGTTATGCTGCCTGGTAACGGTTGCCGCCGTGCCAGGCCCTTTTTTTTCGTAAATGCCGTTGATCCGCTGCACCTCACGACATAACCACTGGCTGATACTCGCATACCCCTGATCCTTTAACCGAGCCTTGAATACGACAGGATCGCCGATTACCTCCATAGGGACACGCACTGTCATCTTGTATTCCGTGTCCGGGCCCGTATAAATCGGCTTTACTTTGCGCTTCATCCCATAATCCAGCTCTGAATATGTATATAGGGAATCGGCCTGCTCCTGCATTATGGAGCACAGCACCCGCAACTGCTCCGGGGTTGGCCTGCATACGCCTGTTTCAAAGCGGCTGACCAAGGCTGTATTTACCCGGCTGTCCACTTCTTTTAACCGGTTCGCTACGTCTCGCTGCCGCAGATTCATCCGTTCGCGCGCTTCCTTTAATCTCATTGTTATGACCATTCCTTTCCGCTGCGCTCCAAGGCACCAAAGGGAATGAAACCCAGGCACCTCTGACGCAGCCAGTCGTAATTTGTTAGAATATACTTGAGGAAGCAGGCACACTACAGAGTACGTGAAGGAGAGTAGGCCCAGTTAGGAACTGGACTGAATTGTTATGTGTGCCGGACGCTCTTTCAAGCACCAATGAGTAGGGCTTTGTAACCTGTAACCTTATCTTTGGAGAGACGGACTACTTCAATCTTTCAATGAGCGTCCAGTCCCTGCCTGTTCCCTCAAATACTGTTTCGAGGGGATGTGTTATGCTTAAAATCGTTTATCGTGTCTGCTGCGGGATGGATGTCCACAAGTCTTTTGTCGTTGCCTGTATCGCTTCCACAAATGAATATGGAGTGACAACTTACAAGAGTAAGCGCTTTTCCACATTCACCGGAGATTTGCGGCGGTGCGCAGTTTGGCTGGCTGAAAACAACTGCAAGGATGTGTGCATGGAATCCACCGGAAAGTATTGGATTCCCATTTACAACATTCTGGAGTCCACCTGCAACATCGTCCTCGCTCACCCCAAGTATGTGAAAGCCATTCGGGGGAAGAAAACAGACAAGCGAGATGCCAAGTGGATCGCAGACATCTTCAAGCACGACCTTGTCGCTGGGAGTTTTATTCCGCCGGCAGATATCCGCCAACTTCGAGACCTGTTCCGTTATCGTTGGAAACTTACCAGCTTCACCACCGGTGAGAAAAATCGGGCGCAGAACTGCCTGACTGTCTCCAACTTTAAATTGGATGATGTGTTCTCGGATGTGTTCGGCAAGGCAGCCTCCGCCATCACTGTCCGTATTCTGGACAACCCTGCGAAGAAAATCACGGATGTTTCTGGATTCCGCACCAAGCACATGAAAGCGACTGACGAGGAAATCCTCGCTGCTGTGGACGGAGTGATGTGTGAAGAACAGGCTGAAAAGCTCCGCATCATCCGTTCCCACATGGACAGCCTTGAATTGTGCAAACTCAATCTGGAATCGCTGATTCTGGCAACTGCTGAGAAATATCTTCCTCAACTTAACCTTGTTATGACGGCACCAGGTATCCAATCCTTTGCCGCTATCGGCATTATCTCTGAAATCGGAGTGGATATGTCTGTGTTCCCAACCTCGAAGCATCTTTGCTCCTGGGCTGGTCTTACGCCGCAGAACAACGAGAGCGCCGGAAAGAAGAAAACCACCAGAATCAGCCGGGCTGGGGCTTACATCAAGCCATTGCTGGTACAATGCGCCCTCTGTGCGATTCGTGCCAAACAATTCCCGGAAGTCCGCAACCGTTACCTCGCACTCAAAAAGCGCCGAGGGCACAAAAAGGCTATCATCGCCATTGCCAGGATGCTGCTCACGGTCATCTACAATATGCTCAAGAAGAATGAGCCGTACACCCCTGAACTCTACCGCAAGGATGATCGGCCACCGGCACACCGTGAGGTTTCTATGGAAGAAGCCATCTTTATTCTCCAACGGCAAGGTTATCTGGTGACCGCTCCACCTACTACTTAGTTTTTTTGAACAACTTCTTTTTTCGCCCGCTTTTTGGGGGCTTGGTTTTGTGCGCCTTTTTTCGGAATGGTACTCAAATTACAATGTTTCAACCTTCTTCCTCCTCCCGATATTTTTCTACCGTATATTCCGTTTCATGGTTTGTGCGGGTGAGCCTCGCCGCCACTGCTACCGCTTCAAAATGGTGTCCGAACGTCTCAACCTCGCACGCGCTGTTGCAGTACCAGCCTGTCGCTTTCGGAAACGCCTTGCTCCTCCATCGTATCGCGTACATCCTTACTCCTCCTTACTCAGCTTGTCCGCCCTGCGCCCCAGTACCACCATAGCGATAAGGCACGCACAGGCTTGTCCCATTCCCTGCCAGTATCCGATTCTGCCCGTCTCTACCGCGCCTACGCTCCCCAGCAGCAGTATGAACAGCAGCAGCAGGGCTATTATGTACTTCTTCATCTTCTCACGTCCTCTACGCATCAGCGCCTACGCTGGTGCTTTTTTGTTTTCGGCGGCCTCTGACTGATACATACCATATTTCAGCAGTTTAGCGTATCCTTGTTCAATCGCTTTGATGTCCAGCCCCCACGCCTCATAGGCGATTCGAGTATTTGCTTTATGTAAATCGTAAGTCGGACATTGCCGTTCGGCCATCAGCTCTCGTGCAATAGCCTTGAGTTTATTTGCTGAATTGTTTCCTACGCCAAACAGCTCCTTGATATCTTTTATTCCCAATTCATGCCGTGAATAATATACTCTGATCGCCGTACCCAAGTCTTTAACCTGCGGTATCCTTACTCGGCCTTTATCCATTATTCTTCTCCTTTCTCGTTGAATAGCTCGTCAATCGTACAACCCAATATCCGCGCAAGCTCTGGCAGCTTGTCTGAACGAGGCGCAGAAACGCCGGTTTCCCACTGACTAACTGCTGTTTGGTCCACTTCTAACAATGCCGCAAGTTGCCCTTGCGTCAAACTTTTATTAAGTCTCAGCATCTTAATATTCAATTCAACACCCCTCCAACTAAGATTTACACTTTTATATTAACACTCGGGAGACTTTGTGTCAAGAGTTTTTTTCTTGATTATTTTGGTTTTTTTATTTACATTAAGGAGTTAAACTCTTATAATGGAGTTGAGGTGGCAATCATGAATAGGTTTAGGGAATTACGTATTAATAATGATTATTCTCAAACTCAACTGGCTAATAAATTAAAGGTTCATCAGACTGCTATTAGTCAGTGGGAGTTAGGAAAGAGTTTCCCAGACATACTTACCATGCAAAAATTAGCCGACTTATATGGAGTATCCATAGATTATATTCTAGGCAGGGAGACTTCACGCAATGGACAAGCAACTCTATCTGAAGATGAAAAAAAGCTTTTGCGAAACTATAGAGGTCTTGGTGCGGAAGAAAAAAATACAGTACAAGATTTTATAGAAAATAAAAAGCAGAAACCTCGTATGTACGAAATTTCTGCCGCAGCATCTGGTGGCGGTTCTGTAACAAAGCAGCTAACCGAAGAAGAGGTTGAAGCTATTCGAAAAATTCTAAATCAAATAGACCAAGGATAATATTTCCAGTTCAAAATCCGGCTTTATGTGTATCTCTTTGTCGATTGTTGTCGTATAATTACTCTGTAGGGGGTGATTATATGATGAATTTACTTAGAAAAGCAAAAGATTTGAAAAAAGAATTGGGGTGCTGTCCAACACCTGAAAGCATTATGAGTGTTTTCCTCACAAAAGGATGGAATATCCTATATTTTAGAGATGATACTGATGAATTTATACACAAACTCCATTTAGAGGACATGGCAAGAACAAATAAGGCATTTACAGTATGCATCGAAAAGAAATACCTAATTTTTGTTTGTGATAATTTACCATACAGGGAGATGAACGCCCTGTTAATTCATGAGGCCGGTCATATTCTATTGCACCATAATTTTAAAAACATATCGAATGCGGATAACCATGATGCAGATACTTTTGCTCGATTGGTATTATCTCCGTATAGTTGGGGGCATTACCTTTTAGCTGCCTTTATTGTTTTAATTGGGTGCATTGCATTTCTAAACATCTTTATATCAGACATTGATGTTGCGCCGATTGAGCATTTTCCGTCGACATATAATACTTCATCAGCGTCAAGTACATCTTCTCGCCAAACATTCAATACCGATAAGGTCGTTATAACGACCGGCGGCGAAAAATATCACACCCCGGATTGTTACATAGTAAAAGACAAAACGAATATTATTACGGTCACTATTGATGAAGCGGTCCAACTGGGCAAGGAGCCCTGTAAAATATGCAATCCATAAATATAAGGGGAGTTGACATCATGAAAAAGGCATTAATAAATATCGGGGCAATAATACTGGCAATAATTAGTTTTTTTATAGCAAATCGTCTCATCACTTTGTTGTATCAACTGGCCGGCAAGGTCCCGTTTTTGTTGACGATACTATCATTCCCCGCTGACAGTAATCTTTTGATAATAACTGGTTTGGCAACCGGAACGGTTGCGGCTGGACACGTAGTTTACAATACTATTTGTAAATACTCAAACAGTCAATCTAAGGTCGGTCTTGTATGCCTTGTCGTTATCTTTATTCTTTTAATCATTATTCGCTCTATCTTTAATATTCTAGTTGGATTTCACTGGAATATAATTGTTTATTTGGTTTGCGGGGTGGGCGCAAGCCTGTTAATGCTATCTGAATCAGACTAGATATTATGATTGTATAGAGAAACAGAGGAGTTGACATCATGCGCTTCAAAGAATGGATTGTAGGTTCCCTTGGTGCTGTCGGATTGATATTGTTTTATCTGATTCAAGTGGTAATAATATTCATTCCACTGGTATTCTTGGGTCTCCCTTGGTGGGTAGATGCACTTCTTGCCCTGATTGTTCTTTTTGTTCCTTTTCTTAATACAATAGCCGCACTTGCCATATGGATATGGTCTTTTATCATTGTCATTTCATCTCCGATTACATGGGTGTCAATCGTTTATTTCATATGCCTTGCTTTTCATTTAGTCTTTGAAATAATACCGGTAGTAATATCTTTTATAGGTTCTTTATTTTCTCATCGGTATTAAATTTTAGTTAGACAAAGACTTTTAATAGGAGTGTTGACAAAAATGAACCCATATGAAATATTGGGAATCAACAAGGACGCAACAGAGGAAGAAATTAAAAAAGCTTATAGAAGAATGGTTTCACAGTATCATCCTGATGTTTTTTGGGGAGATAAAAGCTATGCGGCCGAAAAACTCAACGAGGCGACAGAAGCTTATCAGATGTTAAAGGCTAGCGGTTTTTATCGTGAGGAGACCCAACAGCATGATTTTCATAAAGAAGAACCCAAGCACTACCAGCAATCCACCAAAAGTACGTCTACATGGAAATGGACACCATATAATTCCAAACAAACTGTACATTCAGGCTCATATTCTAGCGACAAGGAGAGTCCTTATTCATCTGAACAAAAAATCGGCATATATGCAATGGGCCTCATTATAGCAGCGGTACTTATATTGTGTATAGGTACTTTTGGCTCCCGCAATTTACAGGAAAATAAAAACTCCATTACCACACAGCAAATCAATTCCAGCGAATCCATATTAAATAGTAATGCAGTAATATCAAGTAGATCAGAATCAAGACCTACTGATGCTGAGGCGATAAAGTCATGGCGGCCTCCCAGCAGAGATTCGAATAGCAGCAGTTATCAATCAAGTGCCAGGGATGAAACTCCCGAGATTGATACGGTATCTGAGGCAATGGAGATTTTAAAAGAACGCGAAAAGGTAAATTCCATTGCATTGTCAGAAGAAGTTTATATGGTCTATATTACTGATAGCGGATCTAAGTATCATCGACAATCCTGTCAATACCTAGCACATAGTTCTTATTGTGTGGCAATTTCTTATGCACAAAACAACGGTTATGAACCGTGTTCGCGGTGCCATCCTTAATTATATAATGAGGTAGCATATGCCAATATATAAAATGCCCGGCAAGAAAGACGGCTTACAACAGTATAGAGTGCGGATAAATTTTGTGGATGTATTCGGTGCGGCGCGTCAGATTGACCGTGTCGCTTATGGCGCGGATAATGCGCGACAGTTGGAAGCGAAGCTACTGGCGGAGTACAGGAAAAGCAACGGAGATACATTTACTGTGCAGGCTCTTTTTGACGAGTATATCGCTCACAAGCGAAATAGTGTGCGGGAAACTACCCTGATTAAGACCGAGCGAATCCTGCGGGCGAATGTACTTCCCTACCTAGCTAAAGTCAAACTCAACAAATTGGACGTATCCAAACTGATTAGCTGGAAAAATAGCATTACCGAATTACCGAATGCCATTAAAACCAAACAAAATATTTATGGGGAATTTCGCGCGCTGCTCAATTATGCTGTGCGCATGGGGTATATTCCCTCAAATCCATTACACAGGATCGGTAACTTTCGGGACGCATACTTTGAAAAGCCCCAGGATAAGATTCACTTCTATACCGCAGAACAATTTTCCGCATATAAAAAAGCCGCTCTGCGTGATGCAGAGCGGACAAATATGTATGATTACTATGTGTTTTTCTGTATCGCTTTTTATACCGGAATGCGCAAAGGAGAAATACATGCGCTTAAATGGACTGACATTGACGGAAATATCCTGCATGTCAGGCGATCGGTCGCCCAGAAAGTAAAGGGGAAATCTATTGTAGAAACCCCTCCGAAAAATAAGTCCTCATACCGTGATCTGCAAATCCCGGTACCGCTATTAGATATCCTTGCGGAACAGCTAGCCCGGCAAAAACATGATCCCGGCTTTTCTGACAGCTTCAGAGTATGCGGCGCGCATAAATGCCTTAGTGATACAGCTCTTGACAATAAGAACCGTCAGTTCGCAGCCGATGCTGGGTTGGAAAGAATCCGTATTCATGATTTTCGGCATTCCCACGCTTCCCTATTGGCAAATGAGGGCATTAATATTCAAGAAATTTCCCGCAGGCTTGGGCATTCCAATGTTGAAATAACGTGGAACACATATTCACATTTATACCCGCGAGAAGAAGAACGTGCGGTCAGTGTTCTAAACGGCATAAAATGATTTTCCCTTACACGTTTTTTACACGTTTTCGCTGATATTTCAAAAAATCAGAGCGAGCAAAGAAAGAAGACAAAACGTCAAAATGCTTGTAATACCAACGTTTTATAGACTTTATAGATAAGAGGAAAAACAAAGATAAATCCTCTCCAAAATTCTCCCCGCCTCCACCATTATAGCAGAAACCCGTTGAAAACAGCGGGTTTCTGCTTTTTCTTACACGTTTTTTACACGTTTTTTTGCGTCGAAATCTTATGCTATTAAGACAATATACACTTAGCGCAACAAAAAACGCCCCGCCTTTCGTCACTCTCCGGAACATGGAGGACTACTCAGACGGGGCGTGTAAATAAGATTGTTTAAGGTATGGCTACCTTATCACCCGCATAAATCAGGTTGGGATTCTTGATCTGCGGGTTGGCGGCAATCAGCGCGCCAAGAGACACACCGTACTTCGCCGCAATACCGGACAGGGTGTCGCCATCTTTAACGGTATAGACCGTACTGCCTGCCGTCCGCGCCGCAACCCAGCCTGTTACCTGACCGGCCTTGCCGATGTTCTCCTGCTTGTTCGTAATACGCATGCGCCCGTTTACGATTTCCCCGTCCCAGCGATAGTATGTGCCCGATACCGTCCCAGATCTGCGCTTGGAATCGGAGGCCGCGTACAGCGGTTCATCTTTCAAGGAGAGCGCGCCGCTCGGCTTGGGCGCGGGCTTGTCCTCACCGGTATAGGTCCGCACGCCCTTTACAGCGTTCGCATTCGCGGAAAGCTTCTGATCGGGGAACCGGTAAACATACTTCTGCGGATCAACCGCATATTTCGCCTTGTCCTTAAGCGCCCAGGCATACCCCTCCGGGCATACCCAGAACTCAAAATGCAGATGTACGCCGCTGGCATTGCCGGTCTGTCCCATCACGCCGATCTTGTCCCCACGCTTCACAGTGTTCCCCTTGCCCACATAAAAAGCGGACAGGTGCCAGTACAGGGTATACACCCTTTTGCCCGTTATCGCGTTGTCATGCTGGATGACAATGTATTTCGCTCCATCCGTATCCGTGGCGGCCACGGCGACCTTGCCGTCCAGCGCGGACAGCACCGGCGGGTTCGGCGTGTCCCAGCCGATGTCGAGGGCCGGGTGCTTCTCGCTGTAATACTGGGTAATGCCTATGTATTCTACCGGGTATTTACCTTTCTGAATCATACTATTTATCCTCCTTTGCCTTTACTTCGGGCAGGCCTGCAACGGACGTCAGCAGGGACAGAATCCCCGCCAGCAACGCCGCAGATCCCACCATCAGCCAGTCCACGTCACCGAATACCGCCGCCGTGCCGATGGTCGCAACCGCCGTCTGCGCCACCGTCTTAATCGCACGGACACCCGCCGCTTTCAACCAGTTCTTTGTTTTGCTGCTCATCTTTTCGATCCTCCATATTATCCTTATTCAGTCTACATTCCTATGTGCCGGAATACAAAGCCCAGAATCAGCCCTATGACAGTGGTAATGACATACCCCGTCACCTTGCGCCACAGCTCTCCGTCCCGCTCCTCCAGCTTTTCCAGCTTCGCGCCCTGTTCGGCCAGCGATCCGTTCATATTCTCCATACTCACCGCCAGCCTTTCTACGGAGGACGCAAGCTTACGAATCTGTTTTGTCTCCTCCTCCAGCACATCCATGCGCCGGCTGATCCGCTTGTGCTCGCTGTCCATTGTCCTGCGAAACTCTTCATGCTCCGCTCGTGTAATTGGCGTGTCCATCCCTTTCACCCCATCCCCTTTCATTTGATATGCTCATTGCCACCACCCCTTTGTCCATTGCTGAAAATCGCCCATGTCATACCCGATATTGAGATTATACAAAAGCGCTCGTAGCTGTTTCACTTCGTCGGTGCTGCCTGATTTATACATTTCTACATAGATGGGCTTTACCGTGCTGGTTATTCGAGATCGTAAATCGGAGGCGTCTACACCGCTATCAAGAATCTGTGCTACTCTCTCATGGGCATTCTCGCTGTTCATCATCAAGATGTCATCCACAAGCGCATCCTGCGCCGCACGCGCGACAATGTATTCAGTGGGATCAACTTTCTGCGCGTCGGCATTTGCTATCCACCCGGACGGCTTGTACGACGATACTGCTTGTTTCCCTTTTGCCAAGGCGTAGTCATAGGCATTGACAATAGCATTGGCCTTTCCTGCCGCATCAAGGCCCTGATACGCCTCTGTATCTACCATTTTGTTGAGAATATTAAATGCGGTCTGTCCGGTTACTTTGGAAAATTTTGTATACTCGTCCCCGGTTAAATCCTTACGCTCACCATTTACTGAAAAATATTTCGGGGGCGACTTCGGGATTACATCCCCATCTAAGGTTTCATGGTATATAGCCTCCACTTCCTGATTTACTTTTGAATCGTCGATTGTTTTCAGATAGCCCGGACTAAGAAAATTCTGCATTATCCGGGTAAATATATTTCTTTCCTCTATTTCCTGCCCCCACGCATTTACATAAGGTTGTTTAGTATAGGTTAACCCCGGAATTTTACCGGCTATTTGCTGACCGAATTTTTGTACAGCACTGGGCACTCCGCTATTTTTGTCAATATACGTCCTTCTCTGCGTTCCATCTATTGTGCGTCCTATACTACTGCCCAAGGTTGGGAAAGCCTGCAATAAATAGCTGTAGGCAATCGTTTGTAGAATTGCTGAGATTTTATTTTCAGAATAGCTGATCTCGTTCAGTGTGTCGTTCAGGCTGCTCAACATGGAAAGATTCAGCATTGGTTCCAGCATGGTTGAAAAAGTATCCAGAATATCTTCTGTCGTCATGTCTTCATATTGGCCCTGGCAAAGCCTTTGAAACTCCACACCGACAAAAAATGGGATAGAATCTGGGGCCAGCCAGTCCAACGTGTAACTTCTACCGCCTATGTTGATCGAATAATTCTGTTTTCCCGTCACACTATTCAGCCTGTCATCATCTTCCCCACTCGCGCCACCTGTGATAATACCCAGAGAGGACAACCATATTCCCAAGGCCGCAAGGCCTGTTCCCGTCAGGCCCTTTGAAATTCTATTGATATATTGCGCAGGTGTTATTTCTCCCCTTTTAAGTTGAACCGTCCCCCTTGATACGGCGTCAACGAGCCCAGCCGGACTGTATTCAACGCCCCTTTTTAAAATATTGATCGGCGTCTTTTTAAATGGCAACACGCCACTGATTATAAAATCAGCAACCTTACTGGAATTACTCCACTGCTGCAACTTTGCCGCAAATGCGGAGTAGTCGCGATAAGTAGCCTCTAGTGCCTCATCAAATGCATATGCCCGTGCGCGATCCAATGTTGCGGGACTGATATTGTCCAAGTCTACTTTCTGCGCGGTTAAATATCTGGCCAGAGCTTGCGTGTAATAATGCTTTAAGAACAGGCCGTCGGCAGCTTCAAGAAGCCGGCCATTTCCCTTTTGTACCGCCTCTAATACCCTATTCTGGAAAATGGTACGCTTATCATTGATTTCATTGGACGGATTATATTTCCCGCCGCTTTGCAGCGTTTTCTGTATTTTGGGGTAGTCTGCAGCAGCCTCCTCTTTCGCAGCCTCCGACGCTTTAAAGGTTGTCGTTCTCTGACTTCGGTCTAGAACACCCGCTTTTTCCAATCCAGCCTGAATGGCAGCATTTAAGAACTCCTTGGTTTTGACTACGGGCATGAACGCGGCATTGCCTACAAAGTTCCGTATATGGGTTTTAGGATTCGCCAGCATCGCCATGTGCCGCCACTGGTTCCATTTCTCTACCCATGAGGCCGGCATTTGATCGGCTACATTCTGCATCAGATTATCTTTGGCCGTCGTGATTTCTTCTTGTGTTGTAGCATTTGCCAGATCAAGGGCAAGTTGCTCATCCAAGACAATCAGCCCCTGTTTCTTGTTTCGCAGTTTACCGTTTTCCTTTGTATTTTGCCGATTAGCCGCATCAACCTGTTGTTGTATTGAATATAGCATTCCAAGAGGGCCACTATTCTTTATAATCCGAAAGGCCTGTGTCGCTCTACCGCTTTCCGTTCCCTGTCTGGATAATGCTTGCGTTATGGACAACAAGCGAGCTGCATTCCCCTCTTGTGCAGCTTTCTTGAGCAATATTTCACCTGTTGCAATTTCTCGTGCCGTAAGATTACCGCCTTTTTTTGCTACGCCCTCCCATTCTGACGTCGCAGTATCAGGGTTACGGTTGATTTCATTTTCGGCGAACGTTAGCAGCATCTGGTTTGATATAGGAACATAGGATAACGCTTCATCAATAACTGCTCTCTTTACATCCGCGACCATTTCATTGTTAAGCTGACCCGTCTCAAGAATCGTACGCACAAACTGACGGGTTTTCTTGCTGTCTGACGTTCTTTTTGGCACGGCTATATCGGTTTTGGGATTCTCACCTGCCTTGATAGAACCGTATCGCTCGTTAAGCGCGTCAAACTGCTGCGCTGCAGCTTCTTCTGACACTCTATTCCGTAAGTCCACTTGACTCTGCTTTGCCCGCACATCCTGCTCAATCTGATTTACTACTTGCCGAGCAGTTCCCGCCTGACTGTTGACATTTGTGGAATTGTTGGATATACTATCATTAGGATCAGCGTAGGCGTTTCGGACGTAGGGTGCGGGGCTGGAAGCAGCATCGGCCATGCGCTGTCCTTTTTCATCCGCTTTTTCTATGCGTGCTGAAACTACATATGCAGCTTTAGCGTCCGTATCCGGCACCGCCTCGAACACAACATATTCGCCGTCAATTCGTTTCCGAATTTCTACTATTTTAGCAGGGTTCCCATATCTGTCCAAGTGTCCCCAATGTGGTTTGTCATCTTTCCCTTTCGTAACTGAATCGTAATTCTCTATGACATAGCCTATACGAGCTATGTCTTTTTTATCTGCCAAGGATTGATCAGCCTGTCCAATTCCGCCGTGGCGTTTATTGATATGTTTAATTGCAGAGGGCTCAAGTAAAGCGCTGAAACCGTCCACATCAAAGCCAACAATATTGCTGATTTCTTTTGCAAGATTTCCATTTATTTGACCTACTGTGCGCTTTGCTTTAGGACTTGCTATGCCAGCTTGAACTCGATCAATAAACTCCACAATGGTGGGATCGACTGCTTCCTCATATTCTTTCATAATGCGCAACTGTTCGGGAGTATGGACCTCTGTCTGCCCCTGTGCCTGCGTTTCCTGCGCGGCATACATATTATTGCCCGCGTTCTGATTCGCGTTTGCATCCGCCGTTTGGACAGATTCTGCACCTGCTGTAGCGTATAGCGATGCGTCTGAACCATATACAGCGACATTTCCCGAGTACAAATCAGCCAACGTTTTATCTGAAATGGCTTTGCCCTTGCTCATCTGATCATACGCCTGTACGGCGGCGCGGTATGCGTCGCTGTTTTTTGGTGCGTCTATTCCCAGATTGATCTGCCTCGAAACCTCGTCTGTAGATGAAAACGCATCCAACGCCCTACCCGCCTGACGTTCGAAACGCGAATCTTGTATATTTCCGTATGCGGTAGCCGCCGGAGATAAAATACCGCCGCTCAATCCGCCGCCCGCAGCAGCTAATGCAATTTGATTAATCAACTCGGCTTTTGCCTGCCGGTCTGCTTCCAGCTCAGAATATCCCATTTCCATGAGTGACCGCTTCATGCGGGCATAATCCGACTTGTCTCCCATAATTGCATAGTCGGCAATCATGTTGGCCATCTCTGTCAATACTTCTTCCGACGCCTCAACGCCCGCCCCTTTCGCTGCATTTAACAAATAGGTGCGCAACTCTTTACCACCGTTTTGTTTAAACATAGAAAGCTGATCTATTGATATTTTTTCAAAAGCATATTCCGCCAGACCTGCAATGGTTCCCGCCCTCAATGCCTGTTCAGGGGTGCCACCTTTATCTAATACGCTATAAACGGTATCACCCGCCGCGTTTCCTGCAAGCAAAGCCGCACCGCTGGCTCCAAGCGGCGCATACATCAGGAAATCCCCCATAGACATGCCCGTATTATAGAGAAAATTCGCAAACGGATTGTCTATGTTTTCAGAAACAGTGCCGCGCAACTCATTTGAGATTGCAGATGGATAATACATCTTGCTATACTTATTTAAGGGAATGTAGTCACCCGAAAGCGTTCTTGCAACTTGGTTTGTGGCAGTATCCAAATATGACAATGCTTTGCCGGGTGTATAAGCGAAACTTTTAAACGATGCCCCCGTGGGATCATTTTCAGCATAGTCTCGGGCCTCCTGTTTCGCAGCCTCCATAATCCGCTTACTTTCTGCAAGCGAATAAAAGGTCATAAGCTCTTGAACGTTATAACCTTTGTTCTCAAGTTCGGTATAAAGACGCCCGAACTCTTTACGCGCTTCGTTGCGTTCAGCCGCTGTTTTACCTATAATTTTCTCTGCCTGCTCGGTTTCATTCTTTTCTAATTCAGTTTTTAACGGGGTAGACGTATTAACTACCCCCAAGGCACTGTTATATTGACCTAATTTAAGGAACGCATTATAATCTTCTGTTGGCATGTTTTTAACTGCTTTTTCCGAGCGAGCGTACCATCTGTCAGCTTCAGCCTGTTCCACCTGTGCTCTTGCAGCTATCGCTTTATTATGGGGGCCGTCAATAGAATTGTAGACAGCGTTCACATCAGACGAAAGTTCCGATCCGGGGAACAGGATGTTTGCCGCATATGCGGCTTCATTCATACGTAGTTGGTCTTCAAACGCTTTTTCACTGTTTTCTTTGGCTATGCGAACATTCTCATCCAATGTTGACGCAGAAAGATCGGTCGCGGCCAGATCTCCACTCGAAAGCTTATCAGCTATAGGGTTAGAATAGGTGTTCTGCGTAAATGATTTACCATTGGATATTGCAGACCAACCGGCATCAATGGCTTCACTCTCCCTTTTTTCCAATTCCGATAACCGGGCCTGTTCAATTGCTTTATTCTGTTCATGGAAATTATTGAGCGCGTTTTGTGCTGTGCGGGTATAATCACGCACAAATGGATAGCCGTTGAAAAGCGGGCTATCGGGCGAAACAGGCTTTATTCTGTTTACTGTCGGCAAAGGCGCGGGCTTGATAGGCGTAGCGGTAGGCACAGGCGCAGGCTTGATAGGCGTGGCGGTTGCCTGCACCGGTTTGATTGTTGGCGTATACGGGCCAGCAGGCGTAACGGTTTTTTCTCTTTTGATATAATTGTCAGGCTTCGCTGCACCGCCATTATATGCATTTCTGATTCGCGCCTGTTCTATAAGATCTGCTGACGAAAGCATTTCTTCCTGTTTTTTCTTAATTCTGGTTCTTGCGGCCCTAATTAAATCATCCATCTTAGAATCCTCACCATTAGATATATTTTCCGAGCCCGTATTCAGTTATGAGAGAATTGTATTCTGCGGGGGTAAGGCTATCTTTATAATCATTGATACTCTTCGCCATCCAATTTTTCGTGTCATAAACGGGATTTGTGTTCCAGCTATTGCCGTAATAATCGCTATATGTGCTGTACGGATCGTTCTGATCGAATAGCTCTACCAGATAATCGTATGCCCCGCCCTGCGAGCTGGAACTGCCGCCGCTCCTGCCGCCACCGGAGCTGGCCGCGCGCTGTTGCAATGCGAACTGCCGTTCCCACTGATCGTTTGCGATGGCGGCCTGTTCTTTCTGCCATGCAAGGTTAAGGTTATACTGTCGCTTTGCTTCTGCGTCGGCTGCAAGCGCCCTTTCGTAATCTGCGTTTGTCCACAGGGCATTCCCCTCATTCGCATACCTATCCTGCGTAAGCCCCAGCCGGTCCATCGCCGCCTGTGTGTATGCGTTATTGAGCGCCATATCCAAGTCCCCGGCGCGTGTATTGTAGTCAGATCGCACACCGCTTAGCGCGTTCTGGTAGGCGTTATAAGTGTTTGCCTGAAAGGATTCGCCTTTACCGGAACCGGACAAGCCCCTGCCGAACGCACTTTCCGATGTATATCCGTAGGGATTTATCACATTTTTGTAATCCGCATACGCGCCGCGCATGGCGTTCTCCCGTTCCTTTACAGCACGCTCCCGCATCAGATCAATATTGTCTGCCTGCTGTTTTGTGGAAAGGTTAATTGCCTCCTGTCCAGCCTTTTCAGACTGTGCCAGTTTTGTTACATAGTCATCATATACACCCATGTTATTTCACCTCATCTTATTATTCATCCATAATATAGCAGCCGGCAAACCCGATCCAGGTGTCTCCCTCTTTCCATGTAAGGGCGGCCAGCCCGCTTTCGGATTGCAGGCGGATCATACCGAGCGAAGAATCGACATGCGCCACCGCACCGCCTACCGTATCCGAGGTTGTGCGTGCAAACTGCATGCGCGCCAGCCCATAGCGGCCGGAACTCATCGGCGTAAAGGGCAAGCCCTGAACCCTCGCGTATCCGCTGCCCACGGCTGTTACATTGACTTTCATGTAAAACGTGATGTACACCAGCTTCCCTATCCGGTAATAATACGAGTAGTTGTAGCTGGTTGTATACGTCATCCCGCCGTCCGACGAGATCAGCTTCGGCGTCCACGTGCCGGACGCCACCGGCAAGCCGAGGTTTGCCAAAGCCGCTGCAGCCGTACCCGCGCCTGTGCCGCCGCTTGAAACAGGCAGGGGAAACGCAATCCCCAGGTTGCCGCGCGCGGCCGCAGCATTATCCGCGCCCGTGCCCCCGTTCTCCACCGGCAGGGGAAACTGAATGCCCAGGTTCTCCCGCGCCTGCTCCGGCGCTGCGGCACCCGTGCCCCCGTTGCTTACGGGCAGGCGCTCCAGCAGTTTCAGCAGAGACAGGTTGTACATCCGCTTGATCGTCTCCACCGCCTGTTTGACTACGTCCATTCCCCTTCCCTCCTTTACGGCACGCTGCGCCGCCACGTCCCGCCTATGCGCCGGTACACGTCCGCCGCCTGCTTCCAGCTCCCGTTCACCCGCCGGTACACCGTACCCGGCTTCCAGGCTCCGTTTACGCGCAGGTATACGCCGCCCGTCCGCGTCAGCGCGTTGCTCTCTTTCCAGCCCGACGCAAGGCTACCGTTCTTTGCGCGCACACGGTATTTCACCGCCTGGCCGAACATCATGCTCCGCGTATCCGTCGTGCTCGTCCCCGTCGCCGTTTTCAGCGCCGTCCACGCGCCCCACGTGCCGCTGCCCGCCGCTCGCAGCGCGTACTGCACTTCATAGCCCGTGATCGTTCCCGCCGCACCGCTCCATGCGATATTGACCGTGCCGCCGGGATAGTACGCGCCGTCGCCCCCGGCTTTTGCCGTCACCGCCGTGGGCGCAGACGGCGTGCGGGCGATCGGCGTCAGCGCCATCGAGCCGTTTGTCACTTCCGCGCTGCCCGCCGTGTATGCGCCGCTCGCGCACTTGAACCACGCGCTGACCGTTATGCTCCGCGCCCCGTCGCTGTTGTGTTCCACACTCGTCGTCCAGCTCGCAATCGTGATCGTCGAGCCCAGCGACGGGAACGAATACTGCGCTTCATTCGAATACGCAAGCGCCCCGTTCAGCCACAGCTCTCCCAGGCAGCCGTAGTCAACAAACCGCACGCTGTTTGATTTGAGCAGCAGCTCGATCCGCACTGTAGACGTGTTCGCCGCCTCGTTCACCGCGCCCTCATACGTGCGCAGGATCAGGCTGTACCCGTTCTGGCTTGTCGTGACCGTTGTTTCTTTCAGCAGGGCCATATCTCCTCACCCCGTTACACGTATTTGATATAGACGTCCCCGTCCGCGCCGCCGCTCGGGCTGCCCGTGCCCGCCGTGATCGTCTTCTGCTTGCCCGCCAGCGCCGTGTTCAGCGCTTTCCCCTGGTTGGCCGACAGCGCGTCCGTCGCCGACGTGCTCGTCAGGTTGTCTATGACGGCGGGAATCTCCCCCACCGCCGTCTCCAGGCCCGATATATCCCCTTTCAGCCCGGTCACCTCCGCTTCCAGCTCCGGCAGGTGCACGCTGTTCAGGTATTCCTTTACCGCTTCCCCGCCCTCGTCAAACTTCGCTTTCAGCTCCGACGCCGTCTCCGTCGGGTTGTCCGCCAGCTTCTGGATGATGCTCATGTCCTTTGTGATCTGTGTAAATGCCATATTCCCGGCCTCCTCACTTGATATAGTTGCCTATGGTGTACTCATAGTTGAGCTGTCCCAGTCCAAACCGCTTGTCGGGAGAATACAGATGAAGCTTTAACCATTTCCATTTCTTTTCCTTGATCGGAAGCTGTATGATATTATCACTGTCCGTAGTAAAGGATATGGAATTGAAATCTACGTCTGCAAAGGAAAACCCGGACATGCGCACTGTCAAAATGTCGTGCCGGCTCTCCTTGTCCGTCTCAACCGCTATCCTAAACAGCGAGTTCGGCATTGTTTTCAAAAGCGCATATGCGCCTTTGGGCTTGACTGTTTTTAGCATGGCGTTGGTGTTTCCGTTCTCTGCACGGGATACCCATTCACAGTAAACAGGGTCGGTGCCGTCCTTGTCGCCGTCGAACACGCACAGGTCGCCGCCGTCTGTTCCAAAGTACAGCTCCCCCTCGTACTGTTTAAGAACTCGCCCGGTCGCCGTCCCTATATTCAAATCCGTCCAATAGAACCACTCGTATTCAAAGCTGCCGTTTGCGCTGTACGTGCCCCGGCTGTCCGCAAGATACATCGTGTCGCCAAACAGCGCGCAGTAATAACCGTTCCATTCTTCCGTCTGTACGCTGGATAGGCTCTCTGCCGCAAGCGCGCTGTCAATAAGCGTGCTGCGGTGTTTCAGGGAGCGTTCGCTGTTGGTGACTGTGGGCGACGTAATGCCCTCTACGCCGCGCGCAGACATATATACCAGATCGTCCCGGAACGAACGTGCGCCGCCGACACATCCCTCAGATATAACGCTCTGACTGGACGGGTACACCCGGCCAAGGTCATAGTCCAGCGTGGGCGTGTGGACAAAAATAGATGACGCATCCTGATTCCCGTCTTTCAGAACGATCAGGCTGCCGTCCTGCACCGCCATATCCACAATGCGACTGTTGCTGTCCCCGACTTTGACATAGCCCACATCGGATATATAGGCGGGATTATCCAGCTCGCAGTGCCAGAACACATTCGGGTAGGCCGGGTTGCCAAAATAGAAAAAACGGTTATCAAACGGAATGGCGCGCGTGCAGGGCGTTACATTATCCGTCACCGAAACGCCAAACTCTATAACGACATTATCGTCTCCGCCGCCGGGCATGGCCGGGGCGGTGGAAAAGGTGACAATGCCAGTCTGCTTATTGACCGTAAAGGCGGTTGTTGTCTCTCCGTCTACCTCCGCCGTGACTGTGCTGTCGTCAAGTCCGGTCGCGTCGAGGTGGTATTCTTTACTCGTGCCGTCGCCCCGGAAACTGTTTTTGCGCCTGTTCGTCAGCATATTTACAGTTTGGTACACAGTACCGCCGCCCTCCGGAGTACGGGCGATACTTGTTGCAGGGACATATCCTGTTACCGCTGTGCAGGCCGCGCCGTCGTATCGCAGATAATGCTCGCCGTCCAGAAAATACAGCGCCTTTTCATGCACAAACGCGGTGGAATATGTGTCCAGTACGCCGCTGTAAATCTCCTCCGGGATACCGTCTATTCCCGTGGAGCGATACAGGCTTGTCCCCGCGTGCACAATCAGCAAAAGCTGCGGGATTTCCAGGAAGTATACGCCGTTGATCCGGCTGCCGTAGTCGTGCAGGACGCGCAGGCCCGGACGCGTCTCAATAAAATCCGTGAAACCGTCCTGATACCGCTTGAACATATTGACGCAGGAACTTGCGCGGGTTGTTGATATATTCCGTTGCTCGCTCGATAAATCCACGCCCGCAAGGTCGCGGTATGTAGCCTGGTACTTCTTAGGCTCTTCCGGTATTTTTAACTGTCCCACTGCGCCACCCCGTTTCAACGCGGACGCGCACCGCCTGGGTAGACGCATCCCGCATCATGATCTCCTGTTTCAGGCTGTCGTACTCGTTCCAATACATCACGGCTTTGCGTTCATCGTCGTCAAGCCATATATAGTGAGCCGCCAGTAGCGGCACGAGCTGCAACAGATCATCCTGCATATCCAGAATGTACGCGTCCTGCGTCGCCTCGTCGATTTTCTGCGGGAATACGGAATAAAACACGTCGTATTCGCCCGGCTCGCTGAAACACACCACATTGTATTCTATAATTGTATAGTTTGCGGGATAAGATTCCCCCGCGCGCCTTATGCTAAGAATCCGGTTGAGACGTTCAGCCTCTACCTTGATTTCCTCTTTTTCCGCAGTCGTTGTAACCGTCAGTTTTTTCTGCGTAAACCGAACTGTACCCACAATCAGGGACATGGCCCGATTGACGGCCTGAATAAACCGCTTCGGGTTCTCCCCGTATGCTTTATCCGCCTCAAACCCCAGATTGATTAAATTGCTTTTCAGTTCTCCCCATGTCATGGCCGCACCGCCTTTTTGTTTGATGGGGGAGGGGCCTGCCCTCCCCCGCTACATCGTTCAGGGCATTACAATCGGCGTTACGCTGACTGCCGCAGTCGTTTCGAGCACGAGCCGCCCCTTGTTGCTTCCGCTTACCTGCTTAAACCGGCCGCTTTCCAGCGCGAGCAGGACCGAACCGCCCGCAGGGACGCTTACCGAGAGATCATTTACGCCCTGAATACCGCCGCCAGCCTTAACCGTTACGGTCGCAAGCGCCGCCGCTTCGAGCAGCAGGACGAGCTTGTCGTCCGATTCATCCCACGTCATGTACCCGCCGTCCGTGCTGACCGATGTCGCATCCCCAAGAGTTTCCGCCGCATTCCATACGCCGATCTTTGTTGCCTTGATTTCTGCTACTGCCATCTGTTACCCCTCCTTACGAATTGTGCGCCTTGACAACGTACAGCTCTTTGGGGCGTACCACTTTAGCCCCATAGGTGTCCAGGCCCTTTACCGCGTCCTTGAAAAGACCCTCGGGACGGTATGCCTCGGTTTCGTTGATCTGGCCTGCAAAGGCGATCGCTTTCTTGGTGCGGATCATCAAATAGTCATCCGTCCCGTCGTTATAGAGCAGATTGGAAATTTTGACCCGCGCGCCATTGTAGGTGCCGACAAGCCCCTTGCGCAGGATCTCCATGTTGTCCGTCGCAACGGTAGTAAGTTTGTCCTTGAACAGGTTGTAGAACCACGGCGTAACGGTGATGACCACATCGTCGCCGATTTTCACGTCGTGCTCCCACAGCCACACAAACGCCTTGTCCACCGCAGTTTTGGCCGCGTCTGCGGTCGTGACGGACGTAGAATTGGAGAATCCGCCTGCTTCCACTGCAAGAGACGCGATATACTTGTCACGCTCAATCGCAAGCGCCTGCGAACTCTCGGCCATCAGCGCGGGCATAAGGCCCTCTACGCTCTGCGCCTTGTCCACATCGTCCACGCCGAAATTAAAGAACTTGGCCTGATCTATCGGCAAATACACCGCGGTGTCGGGCACGTCCTCCGGCGCGCCGATGTCCTGGCCGGTATATGTGCCGATGGTGGGACGCGACACGCCCAGAATCTTGACGCGCTCGCCCTTTTTCGCCTCTCCCTCAAACTCCGTGTTGCAGTCCTCCTGCAAAACCGTTGCTTTTTCCAGCTCGCGCTGGATGTGCTTGCTCCAAACCGTAGGCTTGAAATTTCTGTAAGCCATATTACCTTACCTCCATTTAGTCATAGATTTCTGGATGATGTCCAGAAGTTTGGGATTCCGCCTGTAGTCCGCGTCCGTCAGCTTGTCCACCTCCTCCGGGGTGTAGAAGTCCTTGGGCTGCTCGACTACTGTGTTTTTGATCGCGCCGGTTGAAGGCGGCGCCGTTTTTCTGCCCGGCACAGTGCGCCCGGTAACAAGCGCATATGCCTCTACGGGCTTTCCCTGATACTTGCGCGTCCGCATAAGTGCTACATAAGCGTCTCGGGTGTCCTCGTCCATATCGCCGATGTTCTGAATCCGCGCATCTGGAAAGGCGTTTGCAATCGCGTCCACGTCCTTTTGAATAGCAGCCAGGACCATACGGCGTTCCGCTTCGTTCGCCTTTTCTTCCAGTGCTTTTTTCTCGTTCAGAAGCTGTTGATACGCCGGGTTCCTCTCCAGCTCCTTACGCTGCGCCGCCTCGTTTGCCAGACGGCGGGTACGGGCTTCGTCAGCCGTAACGCCCCATTGCGCGGCGTTAAACGCGTCCACCGCCGAATCAGGATCGTCCGGCAGCGTGGTCTGCAACGCACCCTCTACCGTTGAGCGGAGTTTGCTGTAGCCCTCCGCATGCCTGGAAAGCTGATCGACCTGCTGTTTTGCCGCGTCCCGGTCGCGCTCGGCCTGTTCCGCGCGTCTGCGCATGGCGGCAAACGCTGCGTTCTCCTCTTTTGTCTGTGTCGGCTGTTCGGTCGCGGCTCCCGAATCCTCAACCGCTCCCGCAGCTTCGCCGGGGGCTGATTCGGCGGCGGGCGCAGGCTGATTCACGCTTTCAACTTCCACAGATTCCGCAGGGGCGGCGGCTTCCTGCACGTTTACGCCTGTCGTGTTTTCTTCCATATTTTTTGCTCCTTTGGATTTTTACGCGTTGCCTGCGAATTTATGATTTAACCCATCGCGGGAAAACCATCTGTTGGTATCTGTCCTGTTGGAATGGGCTGTCCTGCCGGCACACCCGGTGCGGACATCTCCGGCGGCAGACCCGCCATATCCGGCATGGCTGACGCATCCGGTCCCGGCGGCATACCCTGCACTTCCGGCGCTGTCTGCGCCTGTGCCTGTTCTTCCAGCTTCCGCTCCCGCTCCTTTAACAAATCCACAAGCTTCTGTTTCGGCATGGCGGAGCTGTCGGACAGAAGCGCTACATACTCCTCGAACGTGATGTGTCCCGCGGCAAGCAGGTTTTCAAAGCTCTGCTCTTGTGCGAGCTTGTCAAACGGAGCGGACGGAGATACGTCAATGCGAACATGTATTTTCATGCTTTGGAGCTCGGCGCTCGGTATTGTCACCGACCCCTCCGCACCGCGTTCGGTCTCAAACTGTGTGATCTGCAAGCCGTTTACCGCATAAGTTCCCCACAGGTCGTACCATATCAGGGCAATATCCTCCAAATACTGAATATACGCCTCCACCGCCTCCGTGACAGGCAGCTCTGCGGAACGCTGCACCGCAAGGATCGCCGTACCGCTCGCCTTTGTCGGATCTACCGCGCCGGTCGCCGCGTCACCGGCTCCGGCAAGGTCGCGCGTCACATTGATGACTCGGTCTAGGAAGGAGTACGCGTCGGACGACATGGGCGTGGCGCTCAAATAGGATATATAGTTGCGTATATCCCCGGCGTTCGCGTTTTCAATACTAAGCGGCTTGCCGACCGCCTCTATATCTTCCGGGTTTTCCACTATAGCCCGCGAATACACCAGGCGCGGAAACGCCGACTGTTTAAGAGACTGCTCAATCCGGTACAATTGCTTATTGACGGAAATCTGGTTCGGAATGAGGGGGAGAACTTCGCCCATACCGCGCGCCATACCCTTGATCCGCTCGATCAGCATTCCGGCTATCGGGTACAGCGTCATCCCCTCTATCGCAGTCGGGGTTTGATATTCAACCGTGCGCGTCGCGCGTGATACATACAATACCCCGTCTATACGCTCAAAGCGCACCAGGGTTGTGCACTTCCCGTACCGTGCATTGCCCTGATTTACCTCCTCGTCCGCGTCGTCGCCCAGCTCGTTGTCCGTGTCCGAATCAGGCTGAATATTATCCAGCTCCTCCTTTTTCACGCCCAGCCGCTTCGCCTCGTCCCGTACCTCCTGAACCGGACGGCGCTGGGATATGATGATATAGGGCTGCTCCTGTATGTTGGCGTTCTGCTCGTCCCCGAAAAATATGTTTGTAGGGGAAATCTCCGTCATTTCTATCCGCTGTCCGTCCTCCACATAGAAATACCGGTATTTTGAGCCCATGACAAAGCTGTCCTTTATATCGTCCCACAGCACGCGGGACAGTTTCAGCCGCTCCCAGGTCTGCGCCGCAAGCTGGTTGAGTGCGTTGCATGTCGCGTCGTACAGCTCCCGCTCCATACCTGTAGCGTCCATCGGGTTGTACACGATTTCCAGATCGTTCTGACCTACGACGGACGCTTTATATTTCACCACCGGACGTATAAAATTGAACATAGGCGGCGTTTCGTCGCCCGCCTGCAAACCGTACCACTGATCGCCTATGTAGAAGCGGTTCGCCTTGTCCATATCGTCAAAATAGTTGCGGCGGCGCAGATAGTCCAGGCCTCGCTGGTAATCGTCCCATGTCTGCGTTGTCGTAAACTCCCTCTTTTTTGCCATCAGCTATTCCTCCAGCCTGATTTGATTGCCCGCCGTACCGTTATACCGTTCGATATTCTGCGCAATCAAGTCCTCGCGCGTTGGTTTTGCCTTTTTTCTCGGCGCACACTCCCGCACCGTCTTTTTGACAGCCTCGCCTGCGGGGGCCGCCTTGCCTTCGCCCAGCCTGTACGCATACAGCACAAGCAAAGGAACGATCACCACAAGGGCGCACAATGCATATGTCATATTCTTACAATCCTTTCCCCGTATCCAGACGGTTTCGGCTTCGGCTTTTCCGATTCAAAGTTATAGTGTTTTTTCGGTGTTGGCGGGCGGTTCGGCACCGGTCGTCCCGCGATAAAATACCGCAATGCGTCCGGCGCATGCGTCAGCTCGTGCGGCTCCCGCGCAACGTCGTTCGGGTTGTGCTCGTCAATCTGCACGGCCGGAAGTGTGCGCACCAGATTCTTACATGTACTGAATATAACAAGGTTCGCCGCAGGCCTGCCCTGTTCATCCTCGTAAGGCTTCAACCACTCTTTCAGGTTGTACCAGCCCTGGACGCGGTCGTTGGAGGCCCGGACTATGGGGATTCCATATTCACGGAATATGTCCGCCGTGCTTCGCCCCGTATCCTTGTGCCGGTTCCACATGTCCGGCGGCGCAATCGTCTGATATATTTCCTCCTGCGTCGCTTTGCATATCTTCTCCGCCGCTGCCGATACAATCAGGCCCGGTTCGTACAGTTCACGGTACACGACGGCGCGCCTGCGTTCGTCTATGGCGATCCAGTAGCACGCAAGCATGTCCAAACCATAGTCAAACACTCGGTACCGCCGCCAGTGCGCCGGAATCTCAAAGGGCCGCACCACATGAATATCGCGGTCAAATTCCGAAAAATACTGGCCGTCAAATATATCCCAAATCCCGTATAACAGGGCCTTGCGCTCTTTCTCGTCCAGGTTTTGCAGGCGCGTCATATATCCCGGGTCCTTTTGCATTAGAATCGGGTTGTCCTGTATCCGGGACGGAATAAATATACGCGTTCCGTGCTCTGTCTCGTGGACCGTGTTCGGTTCTCCAATATCTATAAAGCGTTCCTTGACCCAGGTATGCCCTACGCCGCCGGGGTTGGTTGAACTCTTTACCTGTTTGGGGTAGCCATTGGCCCCTCTGCACCGGGATAGCAAATATGTATACTGCTGTTCTGTAAAATGCGTCAGCTCATCAAAGCGGATCACATCGTATTCCGCACTCTGATACTGGTATACGTCGTTCCCCCCGGCGCAGTATCCGAAGTCGATCATGCTTCCGTTCACCAGCGTCATGGTATGCGTGGAATGACTGTACCGGTACAGCGCGCGCGGGTATAATTCCTTTGCTACGCGAATCAGGCTTTTTTCCAGTTCCGGATAAGTACGGCGCAGAATAAGCTGCTTGCTTCCACCATACCGCATGGCATATACAATCGCGTCTATTAACTGGCCGTGCGACTTGCCGCCGCCCGCAGCACCGCCGAATAACACCTCAAACGCATCCGCCTGCATAAACGCCTTTTGTTTGCGTGTCGTCTTAAATTGAATCGTCATCTTCCCATTCCACCAGGCTGATGTGTATGTTCGTGTCGTTCTGCGTCTGTATCCTGTCTGTCCATCCCAGTTGTTTCAAAGCAAAAATCGCCATGCTGGAATTGTAATTCCCGTTTAGCCCCTCGCGCTCCAGCATTACCTCCTTAATCTGCACAATCTTGTTTATAGATTGAGAGATACTCTCCCGATCAGACCGCTGCTGTTCCGTTTCGCTGCCGTCTTTCGGTTCCTGCCGCAGTTGCATAATGTAGTCGTAACACATATCCCGGCTCAAGCAAAAATCCTTTACAACCGGTATTAACTGCTTTTCCTCACACTCCGCCAGATATTTTTCTACTTCGGCGCAAATATATTTGGCGGTGTATTTTGCGTTTTTCTTCGCCATGTTCTCACCTCTCTTACACACCACAACGCCCCGCCGCGTCCTTACCGTGGTGTCCTTCCCGCCCTGGTACTATATTCAGTATACAACAAAGGTTGTGCCCCGCAGTTATCCTTTTTTACGCGCAAAAAAGCCCCGCTAGCAATAGCGGAGCAAAATAATTCAAAAACTTTGCAGAATAGTATTGACATATGATTGCAAATATGATATCATATAAGCAATCAATAGGGAGGCGAGACAATGACACTAAAGCTAAAAAAGCGGGCGCAAAAATACCTTGACAGCGTAGACGCTAATACCCGCCAAAAGCTCTACAAAGCGCTTGAACAACTGTCGCGCATGGAGGGTGATATAAAGCCGCTCCACGGCGTTAAAAACGGGTACCGCTACAAAATCGCCCATTACCGCATAATATTTGAATGGATAAAAGGAGACATACTAATAACAGTCATCGAAATTAACACGAGAACCAACATAAAATATTAGGAGGGGAAACTATGAAACGCAAAGAGCTAACACAAGAAGAAATTGAAAGACGTTTCGCCGAAATTAATGCCCAAGTACCGGAAGAACCGACCGCTGAAGACTTAGCTGCGATTGCTGAAGCAGCAGCCGAAGACCC
>ERZ779799.166-NODE-166-length-24786-cov-14.698273_pt1 | contig 24786 bp, 15 predicted proteins | sample MGYA00511253_ERZ779799 | MGnify/ENA primary metagenome ERZ779799 (study PRJEB29588, sample SAMEA2159541) | human gut metagenome | biome: human gut; feature: human-associated habitat; material: faeces | place: Denmark | collected 2008/2010 ...
GGAGTTTCACTTAATATTTTAAGATATGTACGAAGATAACCAAGTTCAAGTTCAGTTAAATCGCTCTTATATTTAGCATTAAATTCTTTAGAATCAACTTTAAATGCAGTGTCATTAATATCGCTAATTAATGTAGCAAGTTTATCGTATAATTCTTTAGAATTAGCTTGTTGTTCAAAATACTTATGAAGAGATTCATGAGTAATATTAACACCTAAATCAGTAGCAGTAAAATCACGTTTAGTAAGTTTATTACTATTGATAACGATAGTTTCAGTACCTTTATCATATTGAGCAATTATGAAATCTTGTTTACTCGATAGTTTCTTAATACTTAAATTAGTTTTACCATCAGCATAAATTCTATCATATAATTCAGCGATTCTGTTAGCAACATCTTCAGATACAAAATCAGGTATAACACCTAATACCCTAAGACCTGCTACTTTATCATCTGTAATATTAACAAGTTTTTGATACCAGTTTGTTTCAGTATCACTTGTCATTGAACTTAATGTTGTAATTGCTTTAACAGCAAATTCTTTCGTCATATCTTCTGATTCTCGAATAGGATTATCAGAACTTTCAGATTTAAGTTCAAAGAACATTGCAGGTTGAATAGAATCAATAGTATAATTGGTAACAACATTACCATTGGTATCTCTAATTCCAATAACACTTGTTGTTAAAGCGCCGGTGTCAAGAATAAAATCTTGCATCGAATCAAATGTCGAAGAAACAGATTTATCAACGATACCTTGTTGTTTAGCCCAATCAAGTATTTTAGATTTATATTGACCTTTAACTGCTACATAACCATCATCTGTTTTAACACCGTAAGTATAATGGTCACCTTGCAATGCAGTAGTAACACTACGTTGCATATTACCATACAGTTTACGGAACAGATTATGATTAAGTAAATCAGTTAAATCTTTACCAGTAATACCTCTTGCTTGCAAATCAATTACAGCGTAAGTTCCTTTGTTAGATTTACTCTTTTCAATAATACCATTTAATTGAGCAAGTTCTCGTGCTGTAAAAGGACTCTTAGCAATACGAACTTTTGAAGTAGTTCTATTAACTGGAATTACTCTACGACTTAATCGAAGTTTAACAGGAGTAAATTTATCACCAGATTTAGTATATTCAATACTAATTCTATTGATATAACTTATTCCATTTCCAAGTATATTCTTTTTACGAACAACTGTTTGGAAATCTAAATGTTTAATATAACGAGTTTTTCCAGTAGCGGGGTCTGTATTTTCGTAAAGAGAACTAATGTTAAACCATTCAGCTCCCGGAACTCCACGATTATAACTTGTAATGATAGCTTCTGACAAAGGAGCTAATCGACTACGAATATTAGCATTGTGAGCTTTAGTTCGAGTCTTATTAGTATCATCCACAAGAGTATACAGACCAGATTTAGCATCAGTAGGAAGAGATGTAAACGTAGCATCTGAAATAATATCACTCATAGTTTGAGTAACAAATTCCATAGCAGCTACATTAAACGGTGTATCTGCAACATCACTTGCTAAATTACCACGATGTAATGGAACATAACTTTTTCCATTTTCACCAGCATTAGCTTGAATTTCAGCATACATTTGGAAATGCCTATCAGATGAAGTAATTTTATCTTCAATAATAGGATTATTAAATGCGGTGTCAGTAGTAAGTGATGAAACTAACATTAAACCATCAGCATCAGGCTGACGTTGAATAATATTAACAGCAGGTTTACCATTAACTGTAACAGTACGTTGCATCTCTTCATTTACATTAGCTCGATAACCACTTGAATCGGCAAATGTAATAGGAGATTTATTAATACCTTTTAATACTAAAATTGCAGAACCTTTTTCTTTAATTTCAGTAATAAGTTTTTGACTTTGAATAAAGTCATTTCCAAGTTTGGTATTTAGATTCTGATAAGCGTTCTTAATTCTAAGTCCATAACGAACATAATCATTAAGATTTTTAAGTCTTACATTATAGAACATAGGACTAATAAGATAATAAACCTTATTCAAGTCAAGAGCTTCAATATCAAACGCTTCTGGACTAACACCTTCGACTTCGGTATTATATTGGATAGCTCCAATGAAAGCATTAATTATTTCAGAATGTTCAGTTTTTGATGTATTACCATATTTATCTAATTCTTTAATAATTGATTTCAGTTTTGAAACAATTGAATCAGATGTTTGTTGTTCACGAGTTAAGGCTTCAGTATATACTTTATAAAACTCTTTTGTTAAGTTAAATATTGTATCACTTCCACCAGCTTTTCGGATAATAGTATCTACAAATTTAGATGTTCCATAAGAATTACCAAAAGCAGAATCATATTGATTAACTCCACTTTCATCAATTCTACCTAATTGGATTCCATGATAAGTTTCACTATCACCTAAACCAATTCGTTCAATTAATAGTTTCTTACCATTTACATCTAAATTGACATCGACATTACCATCTTTATAAGTAACTTCAAATTCCTGACCTTCGTGTAAAGTTCTTAAAGCATCAAATAATTCAGTAGCCTTGAATTTAACACCATTAACTGTAATGTTGTTTTTAATAACACGAGTTTTAGGATTATAATATTCAGGACTTGTGATAATCTTATAAACTTCAGGTGTAAGACGACGTAAACCTTTGAAACCATTAGTTTCAAATTCACGTTGAATATGAGTTTTGAAGAAATCACTTAAAAACTTACCACGAAGATTTAAGTTACTATCAAGATAAGCACCGTCTGTTGTTTGAATAGGATTAGCAATTCGTTTATTAATAATATCAAATAAACGTTTAAGAGCATCAAGTTGTTCTTGTGGAACACCATTCTTACTCATTTGTTGATATATAGTATTAACATTTACATCATTTTTGAAATATTTAAGTGCATACCAAATAGGTTCGTAATATTTAATAACATCATTACGACCATCTGTTTGCTGATATATAGAATCAAGAATATCTTCGTAAGTATAAATGTGATTATCAGTAAATATCTGACGACCATCGAGTTTTACAATAGTATTTTCAATAGCATCAAGAGCATTACGCATTGAATCACTAATATAATAACGATAGTCATTAGTATTAAACTCATCTCTTGATTCAGTATCATCTATAAAGTCAGAAACACTGTTAGCAAGTACATCAAGACTATTAAGAATAGATACATCATCGTTTAATTCAGTACCACTTTCAAAATTATAATATCTCGAAAGAATAGAATAAGCCATTCGAGCATTTCTTAATAAATCAAGAACATTACTTTGACGAACAGCAGTAATAACATCTACTCCAGTAAGATTCAAAGCATCAACATCAGATACCAAATAAGGTTGAATTGATTGAGCTAATGTATGAAGTCTTGTACGAGTAGGAAGATTAGGGATAGCACCATAATCTAAAAACTCTTTTGCTAAATTATTTACGGCAGTAGCAAATTCCATAATTTTAGAAGTTTGACTACCAAAGCCATCATCATTTACAAGAGCATCATGTAACGGACTATCTTCATCTTGTCTAATAGCACGAATTTTACTAATAAACCTATTCATCACACTGTTGATATATGCGATATTAGTTTTGTAAAATTCAGTTGTACTTTTAGCTACTTCATTAATAATACTATTTTTGAATAGTGTTATCTTATGATAGAAATCTGAATATCTAACAGTATCAAAATTACTATTAAGATTCTCAAATTTGATTTGAGTAAGACCTTCTATTTGTGCTCGAATTACATTATGGTCTACATTAATATTCTTAAGAGTTAATTTACCATCAGTTATAGTATAATTATTGTTAAGAACATTAGCAACGTTAGCGATATAGTCAGCAATAGCTTCACGCATTTTAGCGTTTTCTTCTTCACGATAACCAACTATATCACCACCATAAAGATTCCAAATCCAATCTTTGAAAAGATTAGATTTAAGATTATTTGCAATACGGATATTGCTATCTGATAATAACTGTTTTACACGATTAGCTTTTTCTAAATTTTCATTACTAATTTCAGTAGGTTGATATTCATTTATCCAACCAATAAAATTACCAATAATAGTAGTTCGTAACGTATTAAGTTCAGTATTATCAATAGGAGATAATAATGCTTTATAAGTATCACTATTAGAATCAGATAATTCTTTATACAGATTTATAATAGTATCTAAATAATGATTCTCAAATTCATCTGCTGAAAGTTTATCTTGAATACTATAAAGTGTTTTATAAATAGCATCAAATTTAGTTTGAACTTCATTTCGAATTTCAGTAACATCCATACCTGCAAGTTCTTTTGCAGAATATGTATCTTCCTTACCAGTTGCATCATCTTTTATAGTAACCATTACAGCACTAAAATCGGTTTCGTCGTCGGTTACGACCTCGATTCTTTGCACGGTTTTGGGCGATTCTGCGACATTAAATTTTGAGCCTACCGAATATACCTTATTTTTAATATCGACGGTATTTGGGGCCTCGCTGTCATCGAGAGAGTACGAAATCCCGTTACTGTCTGTCAGTACCTCGGTAGTAACATTTTCGGGTTCTTGACTTGCTTCTTGATTAGTAGTTTCAACAGTTTCTTCTACTTTATCTTGAGCTTTTTCAATCTCTTCTTGTTTATCATAAACTTCTTTAAGTAACTTACTTCGTTCAGCCATAATCTCATCTCGATTATTAACATTTTCTTCGAGAGCCATTACAGCCATACTCAGTTGAGTTCGAGTTTCTTCAAGAGATTTATATGTTTGATTATTGTTATTGCGAGTTTCACGCAAACGTTTTGCAGCTTCATTATATTCAGCTACATTGTTATTTTCACGTTCACTCTGTTCTGCAATATCAGCATTAATTCTATTAAGTCTTGCATCGTAATCAGCTAAATCATTTTCAAATAATTCAATCTTCCTACGAGTATCAGCAATCTCGCCATTATGAATAGCAAGTTCTTGTTCATATTGGAGTTTACCAACTTCTAATTCTGCAATAGCCTGACGAGCATTTACAATTTGTTGTTGTAGACTTAAAATAGATTTCTTACTATTTTTAATTTCAAGAAGATAAGGTTTACGAGCTTTACGATTAGGTTGTTTTGTACTGATAGCACCTTGATTAGCAATATAAGTATTTAATTCATCAATTTGAGATTGCAAACCATTGATTGTATCTTCAATAGTTTTAATCTTATTTACTAATCGAGTACGTTTACCTTTAAGTGCACTAATCGCTTTATTACGAGTTTTATCTTCAAGTTGAGTTTTATAATCTTCAATAACTTTTTGCAGTTCTTCACGTTCTTGTTCGAGAACAATTTTTTCTACATTTAAACTATGAAGTTTACTATCAATAGCTTTAAGAGCTTCATCTCGTTGCTTACGAAGATTAGATGCTTCAATATCGAAAGTTTGAATATCAGTATCAACGATAGCTAACTGACGACGATAATAATCAAGTAAATAATCATCAGTTGATGCCTGAACTTTAAGAACATTGTCGAAAGGATTACCCCAACTTAAACCCATATTACGAGCATGAATATCTCGCATAATAGTAAATTCTCTACGAAGAGCATCTACGACAGGTCGTTTATTAGCACCGTAAACTTCTTCAAGTTGAGCATCTGATAATTTACTTAATTCATCAAAATATTCAACAGCATAATTGAATCCATTAGCAGAACCAATTCTACCCATAATACCAACAAGCAAACTTGAAGCAGGGTCAGTAATAGTTCTATCAACTTTTGGAGTACCATCACTATTCATAACTTGATTACCAGCTTCATCTAAAACTGGAGTTTCAGTTACTTTAATATTCATATCACCGTCAAAATCAGCAATAGCTGCGGCGGTATCTTGAATACCATTTATAATGTTAGTAGCTCGCTTATTTTCAGCTTCTTGTTTAGCTTTACCATTAAGTATTCGTGTAACACCACTACGTCCAGCAGACATTACACCACCACCGATAGCACCCCAAATAAAACTATCCCATGAAGAAGCTTGTTCAACAAGTCTTCCCATACGAGTTAATGGAGTTAAATCAGCAGTTTCATCTTCAATTCCAAGTTCTTTTTTTGCAGCAATGACACCTTCATTAAGTGCCATATCAACTCGCATCTCTTCAAGACCTTCAGATAAAGCAACAGAAAAGAAATCTTTTGTTTTACGAAGTCCAACACTTGGAATGAGTTTGCGATTAAGTTTAGATGTTTCACTATCTAAAACAAAAGTCTTACCTTGTTGTGCAAGACCTTTTATATTACTTCTTAAACCTTTTTCAATAGAAATACTATTAACTGGAGCTTCTTTAATACCACGAAGCATACTATTGAGTTCAATAGCATTAAATAATACTCCATAAGCCCAAGCATCATTGTAACTTTCAGAAGCATAAATAGATGCAAACTTACGAGCATCATCTTCACTGAAACCTAAATCGAGAGCATATTGATATTGTTCATCATAACCACGAACAATTTCTTCCATACTATCGAGATGTGCTCCGTATAAAGTACCAATTATCTGTTGAGTATAAGGATTTTGTAATGCACGACCTGCTTTATTCAATGTAGAACCTAAACGACCAACACCGTTAATCGTTGTTCCTAATTTACCAACAGCTTGTAAAGCTCGCATCTGTCCAATAACAGGAAGCATAGATGCGGCAGCAGAACCTACGGTAGGAAACATACTTGCCCACCAAGTAGCATCACCCATACCACCAGCAAAACCACCTTTTTGAGCTTGTTCTGTTTGATAAATAGGCATTGCTTTACGACCCCAATTCTCAATGCCTTTACCTATTCTCTGCCATTCAGAACCAAGACCTTCGTTGATAGCTTTGTCCCATTTATATTTGGCATTATTATCCCATATTTGACTAATAGCACGATATGTAGTAGGAAAGAAATTAAGAATACTACCGATACCAGTAATAGTACCACCAAGAATAGTAGTTCCTAATTGACCAATAGCATTTTTAGTTAAATACCAACCGCTTTGATTTTGTGCTCTATTTTCATTAAGAACACTTAAATCAAGATTAGGATTAACTTGACCTCGACCTAATATGTTTTCGTATTCAGAAATATTGAATTTTCTAATAGCTGATAATTTTGCACCACGAGCATGTTCAGGCTCCGGCATACTATACGGTAAAACAGGAGTAGCTCCTACTCCTTGAATTTGTGTTTCAGAAGGAGTAAGAGCTTTCGAACCTGTAATAGGAATCTTAATATCTGTTAAATTTGGCATAGTTTAATATCCTATATTAGCATTATTTATTTTATTCATTTGAATAGCCTCAGCCGCTTCTTGCATATCAAGAATAATTCCATATTGAGTTAAAATATATTCTGTGATAGGCTTTAATGCTTCATTTATGTTCTCATAATATTGAATGTTGTTAGGGGTCATACCTTTAATTGTATAAAGACTATTAGGAATTGTGTTATATCCAAACTCTCCATAATGAACAGAACCATCAGGATATTTCAATCCACTAATATCTTTTATATAATAACCTTGTGTTGTTTTACCAATCTCAACTTTACGACTATTACCATCAATACTATTATAAAAAGGTTCGTGAATATTCAAATCATATTCAACTTTACCTAAATCATCAACAGTTCTTTGCAGGTCTGCGATATTTGCAACAGCAGGACTATTGTTAGCACCAGTGGTATCGAAATCAATAAATCCCGAAGCGTATTGAGATTCAATCATTCCAGCACTACGTTGTAAACCTTCACCGCCAATTTTAGCATAAGGTTTAATATTACGATAATTATCAAGAATTTGACGAGCAATAGTAGACGGGTCTACTTGTTCAGAGAAAATAATATTACCACGAGCAGCACCAGTTTCATCAAAAAGAGTAATTGCATATTCATTACGGCCTTCACGAGCTGCAATTCCATTAGCAATTGGACTAACCTCAGTCTTATAAATATCATAATCAAGACCAAGTTCTTTACCCGAAAGAGGTTTAGAATTTTTAGTAGCATTACTCTGACGAGTTACACTTGTACCTTTTGAATTAATAGTAGTCGAAGTAGGGAACGCATCAAAGTTCATATACTTAGCTAATTGCATTCCGGTAAGACCAATACCTTCTCCAGACGGAGTTTGAACAACACTAATGTTACCAGCACCTTTTTTCCAATTTACCATAGCAGCTGCTATGTAATTTTGTTGGAATCTTGAAGGGTTAGCAATAATCTCACGAGTTGCTGTAAATTCAAGAGGTGCATCAGCAATAGCTTTACGATAACGATTTGAAACATTATCTGCTGCATTAGCCAGTGTAGCTTCAAATTCTTCTTTTGTCATAATATTATCTCGGTTTATAGCAATATCGCCATCAGCAGTTTTATAATAAAAACCACCATCTGGTGTTACAGGAATACTACCTGTTTTTTCATTTCTATTATAATTATTATTTATAAAATCAAGATATGCTTCATAACTTGAAATACGATTATCAAGAATTAATTTAGCTTGAGGGTCAGCTACTTTGTACCAACCTAATAAACCTGATAATTTATCTCGATGTTCTTTCCAAGTATTAAATACAGAATTAAGTTGAATTTCGTCAGAACGAAGTTTAGCTTGAAGATTATTATAATTACGTTGAGCAGTCTGAACTTGTAAAAGTTTACCTTTAAGATTAGCTGCTGTTTCTTCGTCAAGACCTGCTGAATCAACTAATCTTTCAGCAGTAGAAATATTAAGTGTTTTAACAATATTACCATCTCCCGGATTAAGACCTAAAATTCTAAGTTCATCAGATGTAAATATCTGATTCATAGAATTTGAAAGTTTAGTCATTTGGTCAGTAATTTCATTACGACGATTAATGTTTTCTGCAACACTATCACCAGTAACTTCAAAACCACCTAATGTATCAAGATATGGAGCATATTGTTGAAGAGTTTCAAGTTCTTGTTGCTTACCTTTTGCACGAGCTTTAATATAAGCTGCATAACCGGGATTAGCAATTAAATCAACTGTGGTTTTAATATCCTGATAAGAATATAAACCTGCGGCAGCACCAGCTAAGCTTTGAATATTATTATTGATAAACTGACTAGATAAGACACTTTGTGTAAAAGCAGTTCTATCAAGATTTTCAATATCATCAGTAGCACCAAGTACACCCTTAGCGTAACTTTCAAACATTTTATCTACATAATTCTGTAAACCAGCTTGAATAAGTTCAGGTGGAACTTGAGCTTTGTTCTGTAATATATCGAGAACATTAACTCCGTATTCTTTATTAACAGTATCTAATAAAGTTTTAACTTCAGCAGGTAATTTAGAATTAACAGTAAACTTACCGTCTTTCGTAGGAGCACCAAGTTCATTTATGTTAATACCTAAACCATTAAGAGCAAACATTGTAGGATTACCAGCGAATAAAGGAGCATAATCTTCTAATTCGTAATCTCTTAAATGTCCACCAGCAGAACTATCATCTTTTACAAATCGAGTAAGAGCATCTTGATTCTGCCAAATAGTAGTAAGATAATTAGTATAATCAGGATTAGATTTGAGTAATGACATAGCATAACTCATAATCTCTTGTTCTGTAATACCTTCTCTTTCACTACCAGTTTTAACAAAATGACTTGCTAATTTTTCACCATCAAAACCTGTTGCAACATCTAATCCATACTGACGTATCATATCAGGATTAGTAACAAGATTTTCAAATGATACCTTATCAGCTTTAGCTTTTGAAAGAATATCAAATACGTCTTTTTGATATTTATTTACATCGAATTTTTTACCGATTTGAACTCCGTTAAAACCACCGCTTACGACAGTATTAGTTTCTGCATCATAAATAATATCAGAAGATTGTAAACGACTACGAAGTAGGAAAGCATTTTGATTTTGAGTATCCCAATCACTCTTTTTCAAATCTTCCATATATTGCTGTTCTAAAGCATAATCAGCTTGAACAGCTTTAAGACCTTCATTAGTCAGAATATTTTCAGTTTGCTTATAAATATAATCATCTGCTGCAAACCAATTATCTTGTTCCTTAAATTCATTAGCACCTTCAACAATTTTAGCTCTTTCAGAATCAAGAACTTTTTGTCCACGAGAAGTTGCTTTAATTTGACTTAGAGGATTAGCAATTCTATTAATATAAGCTTCACGATTTTGGTAATACTTTTGATTCAAAGCATTTCCAACAGCAGCATATACACTTCCATAATCTTGTAATTGTGGAGTTTTTAATGTATTAGTATCGTATCGACCTATTGCAATTTCTGCCATAATTTTATAATGATTAGTTTGTAAATTAGTTGTAACTCGTATGGCTCCGCCTGCTGGGCTTCGCCCAGCGGCTCCGCTCCCCGGTGGGGCAGGAGGTTGCACGCCCACTTGTCGCGCGTGTTTGTACCACTATTTGTATCATTACAAATATACAAAAAATCGTGAATATCGGACTATCCTATAAAAGAATAATCCGATATATCACGCACTGCATTAAGCTCTTTTACGTCTTGCAAGACCACCGCAAGCAAAACCATTTCTCATGTGATTAGTTACTCCACGAGGCCATAATTTCTCGTATAAGCGGGCACTTGCGTAATTATTAACTGCTCCGGCAAGACCTTCAACTCCTTGTAACATTCCTTGTAATCCTTGTGTTCTGACTGCCATTAACTGTTGATTTAAGCCGACAGCTTTGTTATATTCATTAATAGCGTCTTGATACATAATTTGATTATTAGCATTTCGAGCATTAACTCGTTCTTGCCTATTCAAATCATATCTTTGACGTTGATAATCTTTCTTAGCTCCATACAGTTTGTTTCGAGCAAGTTGAGCATTAATTGCAAGATTTGCTACACTATTTCGAGCTGTTTGAACATTGCTTGTATTATTAGTAATATATCGAGCAGCTCTACGTTCTTGTGTACCAAGTTCTTGTAACTCCTCACTAATATCATAATCTGTACTATACTGAACAGCGTCTACTTTATTACCTTTCGGAACATGAAGTGTAGATTCAAATTCAATAGCCTTTCGATTAGCACGAGTATTAAGAGCGTTACCTACAATTCCAAACAGTGAACTTGCAAGATTCATACCAAGTCCAAATTCATTAAATCCGAACTTAAATGCAGAACCACCGCCAGCACTTGCAGTAGTTTGAATCGGCGGTAAAGTAGTAAGTTTAGGAGCTGAAACTCCTGTAAGACTATAAGGTGAAGTATATCCACCAAAAGGTCTTTTCTTTCTTACCATTCCACCACAACGCATAACCGGAGCATCATTACGAAGTCCTAAAGCAGTAGCATAAAGTTCTTGAGCTTCAAATAAATCTTCTGTTTTAGCATCAATAGCTTCAGATTCACCACGAGCTTTATTCATTCTATAAACTAACTTTTCAATATTACGAACATTTGTTCCAGTTTGTAATTTGTTAGTTTTACTCTTATCTAATGCAGACAAAGATAATGTAACTCCATCAGCAAGTTGAATAACTTGAGCTTCTTTTTTACCTTTCATGTCAGTAAGTTTCTTTGCGTAATCAGCGAAAGTACGATTTGTTCCGGGAACTTTAATAGTATCACTGAATACTTGACCACCTTCAGGAGTTTCACGAACAACTTCACCAGCATACATTCGACCATTTTTAGCGCCGCCGCCTTCAATTTCCGAATCTCCATATATGATTCCAGTTTCACCAGTAGCAGGATTATATTGTTCATGTGTTTGACCATAAGCAACAACACTATTAGATGAATTAGGAACTACTTGGCCGCCAGTGTTTAATTTTCTACGACCAATCATTCCACCTAATTTAGCATAAAATCCTGTACCTTCAGAGTAATTACCAAGATTACTTTGTCGAATAGTTGCAACATCATTTTCAACTTTATCTTGCATATTACCCAAAGTTTGCTGACGTTCCATTTCAGCTTGTTCAGCTAAAAGTTCTTGACGACGACGTTCTTCTTGACGCTTTTTCTTACGTCCAGTAAACAGACCAACGATGCCACCAATTAATGCACCGATACCAGCACCGATAGGGCCAAGCCAAGAACCAGCAGCTGCACCAGTGGCAAGCGCCGCAGTTCCACCAACAGCAGCTCCAATTCCCAATCCAGTCCCAGCTCCACTTAAAGCACTACCACCTACGATACCTTCGCCGTCTGCACTATATTTAGATTCATCAATATCACTGGTTTGAACTCGTGTACCCCATTGAACACTACCGGGGTCATTAATACTTGTTCCACCCCAATAGAATTTTCTACGAGGAATTCCAACAAGTCCACCGAATTTAGCAGTAATACCACGAGAAGTTAGAATTTCATTATTAATCTTATTTTGCATATTAGCATAAATCGCTGAATCACGAACCATCAACTGATTTGCCTTTGCAATACCTTGTGCATTCAAATCAATATCACCTTCAGCATAAGCATCATCTAAATATTTAGTTTTTAGACCAACACCTTCTCCATCAAAATAATCTCGATTGTTTTTACCAGCGACAATACTTCGATAAACATTACCAGACATAACGCCACCGAAATCTTTTCGCTTACGTCTTACAAGACCACCACAACGAGCAACTCCACGAGCAGTAACAATTTCATTATTGATTTTGTTCTGCATATTTGCATAAATAAGTTTATCGTTAGTAATTAACTTATCTACATAATTCTTAACCGGGATTCCAGTATCATCATTCTTTCCGCTATGATAAAACATATCAATCATAGCATTACCAAAAAATCTATTACCAGAATCACGAGCCATTCCTAAATAATCAGCGGTAGCATCATGTGTTGAACGAATACCACCGAAATTATATTTTTTACGATTAGTTTTACTCATATCTTCAACATAATTATCAGGATTATCATCAGTATTAAAATTAGAAAATAATCTATTTCTAATCATATCATAATCATTAGAACTATTAGTTTTAAATATTTCTAATTCAGATTTATCTCTTCTTTTATTACCAGTAGTATATTCTTTAATAATACTATCTGTATTACGTTCATTAGCACCTTTTAACAATTTCTTATATTGTCTAAAACCAGTTCGACCTACTCGATATGCAAGATTAGACATAAGATTAACAATAGGTTGAGGTAAAATATTGAAATCATCAATACCATATTTCTCAGAATAAATATCACGAACATCATTGTAGGCTTTTGCCATACGACGATTTAATTCAGCATCAATTTGTTTTCTTGTTGCTTTACCTTTCGATTTAACAAATTTAGTAAAATCAGAACTATCATTTAACTTAAAACCGGGGCCAATAGTTTTAGCACCACCTTCATACGAAGCATAAGGATAATAATATTTACCATCTTTTGAACGTGAACGAACAGTTTTAAGTTTACCATTTTCTTTAACACGAACAAATTCTTTATCACCAGTCAATTCGTTATCCCAAATATGTTGAGAATATTCATTAATATAACGAGTAACTTGACGAAGACTGTCAGGATTAACTTTACGATTAGACATACCATTAAAAGTTTGAGTAACACGACAAGTGGGCGTGCAACCTCCTGCCCCACCGGGGAGCGAGGCCGAAGGCCGAGCCGCACAAGTTGTTACAAATTACCTTTGATTATTACGATTATCAAGAATCCATTCAGGATTAACATCAATAAGTTCCCAAAGTCTGTTATTATCACTATTATTAAACTTCATTATACAATAAACATATTGACAAATGAACTTATTAACATCATACCATTTAGCTTTACGTTTTAGTGCAGATTCATCTACAACTAAATCAGTAATCATAAAAGGTATTTGTTTGTGTATATCATTAACATTATTAAATCTCCAAAGATTTACTTTATTAACACCAGTTGTACCATCATACCAAATATCATTAAATTTAACAAGTTTATAACCAGTACATTGGTCATCATTATGAACCAATATAGCATTAATAGTTTTCTCAAATTCGTTAATAGCAGGTAATAAATTATTAACAATATCAACTCTATCTTTCCAAGCAATATTATTTAATAACTTATTATAACTACTATTGTCGTTAAGAATAAATTTAATATATGATTCTTTAACAAGTTGATTATTATTATCATCTTTTAAGAATCGACCATAATTATTTTTAGATATTGCATAAATGCCATGTTTATCAAACCAGAATAATCCATTTCGATTGGTAATACCTACAATAGGATTATAGTCATGGAATGAAATCCAAGCATTAACAATAGGACTAAAACTAATTGTGAATTGTCTGTTATTAACATTTTGGACTAAATATAAGATATTAGTATCTTCATTAAATGCCCAAATTCTACCATTATTCTTAAACGGATTAATTACATCTTTTACAAGATTACCGTCAAACCATTTAAGAGCATTAAGAGCAGTCATATTACTTACTTTATCTCCATTGATATTAAAGATACGTCTATGAACTGCATCAATAACAAAATAACCAATAACATTAACGTGAGTATCAAAATAACTTTGACAACCTATATAACCACTGGGACTATATGTAACCTCTTGAGGTTCCATATTAAATATATCAGCTGTACCTAAATACGAAGTACCTTCATCAGTATTAGAAAGTGTATCACGAAGTTGTAATAAGTGTAGACCGTATGTCTGTTGAATATAAAGATTTTTATTGTCAGTTTTTAATGCAATAATTTCACCTCGATTAAAAGGCATATCTTTATAATCATCACTTCTAAATAATCGCCAATTAAGATTAGCATTTTCAGCACTCTGTAATTGACTACGAATTATACGATAAGGATGGTCTTGAGTTCCGGGAATTTCTTCAAAATAAGTAAATGTTTCAATTCCATTCTCATTGTAAACAGGAGAATAACCTTTACCAACACTACTATTTATGAAATTATCAACTTGATAACTTAATTGATAAAATTCGCGTAACTCATTACCACGTTTATCGTGATATTTGAAAGATTTATCTACATTATTAACACTGAATCGAGCAAGAATATTGAATTTACTTTCAAGAGGGACAGTAAATATCCAACGATAAACAGTAGCATTACTGTCTAATTCTTTTGCTTGAGCATCACCATAACGATAATCAGATGATGGAGCAGTAGCTCGAAGTGTTATATATCCAATAAATGTATCACCAACTAAAGAAGTTATTACTTCAGAAGAACCTTTAATATTAATTACATTAGATGCAATTTGAAGTTTCTGATTATTAACATCAGAATAAAGTGTTTCAGAATTATTAATTAAATCGGCAATATATCCTCTTGCCCATTCTTCATTATCTGTACCTTTATTAAATCCATCAAAACCTTTTTCAATACGATAATAACTATCGCCAGCAATATTGTTTTGAGAACTAATATTAGCATTGATATATTCAAGTGAAACATCTTTGGTTGCACGAGAAGTATCAATAGTAAGACTATTAATGTCAGCATCTAAGAATCGAGTTCCAGATTCATTAGGATTTGTATCAAATCCATCAAAATCTTCACCTTTCCATTTAGCTGGAAATACTTTTATATCATCATCAAGTTCTTCATTTTTAACAAATTTAAGAACATCAGTTTCAAAGTATAGAGGTTTAAGTTTACCTCGAATACTATTTATCTTATTATAGAGATATTCAAATGTATAAAATCTTGCATTATCTCCACCAAAAGGATTTTTATAAGTTTGATTTTTACCGAAATTGTTAGTTTCAGTATCTCGCATTGCGAAACCTTGTGTAACAATTCTAGAGTTATTAATATTATGTTCAATAAAGAAATAAACTATCGAACTAATATATTTATTCATTAAGTCTGTTTTACCAGCAAGATTAGCTTTAATATTAATATTAGGACTTAATGTATAAGTAGGATTCCATTCAGAAGAAGTAGAATATAATTGAGTTAACCAATTAAATATCGGAGCAGTTGTTCCATCAACTTTATATCCTAATCGAGCTTCAATTAAAATATATTTAGTTTCTTTTGCATCAAGATTAATTACAAAATTAGTTTTAGTATTAACTGTACTACCAATAAATACGGATTTACTATCCGATGCTAAAAGATTAGATTCAGAAATTTCATAATATCCAGTTTCAACTTCAGATTCTTCTGAATCAATTTGTTTAACTACCGATGTAGCATCATAAACTTTTGTAGTTAAATTTATACCAGCAGGTATCACACTATTTCCACCAAATGTAGGACTACATTCAACACCAATTAATTGACTTGATGTACTCTCACTTGTTATCTCCAATACTACAACTTGATAATCAGAAGGATTAACTCCACCTTCAGAATCTTCAGTTGTATACGGTAATGGAAGACTTGGTAATTTCAGTTTACCTTTTGTTAAAGAACGACCTTTTGCTTTAACTGTTGTATGTCCAGTCGAAACTCCGTATAAAGTAAAATAACGATTACGAGCTATTGTAGGTTTTTCACTACCAACACCAGTTTTAGCAATTTCATCTACTTGTTCAGCAGCATCAATATTAGGTAAACTCTTCCAACTCGGACTTATAATCTTACTAATACTTTCAGATTTATAAGGAATTTTATGAGCATTTCGATTAGTAGAACCTACGGGATAAGCTTCAATATCATAATTATTAGCTTTCCAAGGAATATGATGTATATTTACAAGGTCACCTTTATAATCATAATATCCAGCGTAAAGAACATAAACTTCACCACTTTTGAAATAACGTCGAGTACTATTAATATAAGAAGAACTCGGATTCCAACTTAATTGAACATCAAGATTGTTCTCTGTAAACTCTTTAAGTTCACTATCAAGTTTGTTATAATCAAGAGTTTTTACATTACCTCGAATAAGTCTATTATTGAAATTAACAAGAGTGTTATCTCGAATATATGATATATTTTTAATAAAAATATCATCAAGACTTATAGTAGATAAATATGAAACATCACTTACAATATGAGTAGTACTTATACCACTAATTGAAATATCATCAGTTTCATATGATAATTGAGCTTCATCAGTAATATAAACAATAGCAAACCGGCAATGTTTATATTTAATACCATTATTTCTAAAACTAATAGTAATATTTTTATTGATTTCGATACCTAACGCATAATCTTCTTCGTAATTACCACAAACAATAAGTGATGTACTTAAAGGAGAATAGTTTGTATAAGTACCATCATCAAGACGATATTTGATTGCTATTTGATAAGCACCAGTTTTAAGATTACCACCGTCTTTAACTTCTAATTGAAGTTCGGGGTAAGTAACATTAGGAATAAGATTGAATAAATCAATATCATCAGATACTACATTTATACCGATTGTAGTATCTTCTCCGTTTTTACCATCATAAAATGGATCTGTTAAATTAATGATTCTGGTTTCATTAGCTGAATCATCAGTACCTTCTGTAAATACAACAATTAAATTCTCTTTATAATTATATATATAATCACCATGAATAGGTCTATCAATACTAAATCCAAATGCTCCAGTACTATATAGACAACGTTTTACAGTTGGATTATTATCATTGAGATCAAGATATATAATAGCGTCATTATTTTGTAAATCAGATTTATCTTCTTCATTCCAATGCTCTACAACGCAAAAAAGTACAACACCAATATTAGTTGGAATTGTACCTATAATGTTATATTTGTGATAAGCAGAATCACTATAAATATAAGGAATAATATGTCGATTTGTCGGATGATTTTCAAGAATATCATCTAATTCACCTATGAAATCAAATCCTCTCTCATTAAAATAACTTTGACCTTTATTATCAATAGTTATATTTTTAGCATACCGCAAAGATTTATCTTGTGCAATATGAGGTGAATTATCTAAATCAAGACCTAAAACTTTCATAATTTCTATTATTCTAATGTACGAAGAATAGTAGCAATATTCTCTCGACGGTCGTTACTAAATTTGTTACAAGAAACTCGAACTTGTATTCTCATTCTATCGAGTTCTATCGCAGGATTTGTATAAGGATTGTTTGCTGTAAGACTCACAACCGGATGTTTATAGCCTCTTAATAACATTTGTTTGAGAACATAAAGTTTAAGATATTTTTTAAGAGGGCCGTTATTATAAATAAGAGGAACATCCATATTTATAATACTATCATAAACAACTGGTAAAGCTCGATATCTTAAATGAATAGTTCCATAATCAACGTTAGTATGGATCCAGTTATTACTAATGTAATAATAAGGTTGTTCTTTATCAACAGGAGCATGATTAAAACTATTATTTTTATCACCGGGACTTGTTATGTCTACATTTGGAATACCGGGATAAGGAGTATATGTCGGAACAGTTGTTACCTTTTCAGTAATAGTATCTTTGTTAAACTCAGCTGAATTTTTAAGAACAGCTTTTTTATTATTTATAATGACATCAATTACACTACGGAAATCCCACGGTAATTGACAACGATGGTCGTCAAATTCAATATCTTTTTCTACATTAACATAAGCTTGAATGAATTTGAGTTCTTCCAAAGCATTTGCAATCCAAATAGGAAAACGACTTACAAAGTCATCACTTTGTATATTATAATCGTTATACATATCTGGAATTAATGTAGCACTACTAATAAATATATTATTATCAATCATAAAGCATTATTTTGTTTAGGAAGATTATTTCGATATAGTTTAATAGCTTCGTCAGGATGATTAAAACAAATTGCAAGAATTTTATTGAAACAATTAAGTCTTCGATTTGTTGCAATTTCATCAACGGTTTTACCTTTCATTGCAAAAGGTGTTCTATCGATAGTTTTTTCACCATTTTCATAAGCACTACTTGTATGACCAAATTTGAATTTATAATAGACACTTTGTGGTATTCGACCTTTGACTTTATGATATACAGCTTTTATACACCAGTCATAATCATAATATATGAAATAAGGAATACCATTTGGATTATCAGCAGTTCGTATATTAATACCTTGCTCTAATAATTTCTTTTTTAAGTCTTTTGTAGCACCCCAATCGACAACACTGCATACATCACCGGGCATTGTCTTTTTATAGTAAACATAAACGTAACCTACGGAACTACCAAAAGAATAATTATTACCTTTACATAGTAAATTAGCTATCTCATTATTAATTTCATCTTGCATATAAGTATACATTTCAGAAGGTAATTCTTTAAGAGCAGCAAGAGTTTCTATATCATCATCAAGTTTATCAAGACGTTCATAAACTAAGTAATTATAACTACGAATATAACTCATTAGTTTAGTACCAAGTAAAGCATCTTGTTTTTTATTAAAATAAATCTTACTACGATTATCAATATCGAATACTACTGAAACATCAACACCGGCTTCTTGATATTTAGCAAGATTATCTTTGATATTATAAATACAATCGTTGCGTCGTTCATAAGCAAGATGTAATTGTTTAATTAAAGAATTAAGTTGTATTTGAACTTCTTTAACGAAATCTCTCCAATAATATTCGTTATCAACCATAATGATAGAAACCTAATGTTAATCTTGACTATTACCACGTTGAGCAATAGTAGGATTATTATTATTTGTTTTAATATCCAAATCTTGAGGATAAATACCAAATTCAGTTTTAAGTATTTCTTGAATTATACTTTCAAGCATATCATTAGGTAAAGGTAATTCAATATCTTGACCATCTTCATTCTTAAAGAACGAAAGAACTTCATCAGGATTTTCAAATATACCTGTAATCATTACTTCATTAATTGGTCGTCTATCATCAATATTTTTTGTACCAACTTTTTCAGCAATAATTATATGACCGTTTAATATAATATAAGCTCGTGGATACCCGGTGGGAGAGCAAGTTGGACGCCCACTTTGACGTAGTTTAAGAGATGTAATAGAACTCTCATACATATATCCATTACCAACAGTATCACCTACAAACGCAAAAGGCGCATCACTTTGTATGCGCACGGGTGTAGGAACTTTGTACTTTGTTCCTAACAATCTAATTTTATTAGCAACTCGATATTCAGTAGGAAGAATATCACTATATTTCAACTCTTCAACAGGAGCAATAAAGGTAAGTTTAAGAATATCATCTATTCCATTTTTCTCAATGCTTTGTCGAATACGATTTGCAAACATAGTTTTAATCATATCCTTAACACGTTCTTTAAGTTCGTGATTATTAGGTTGATTAACCATGTTTGCAATACGAGCTGCATATTGATTAAGTGTTCCCATATCTTACTTATTTAGATTCAAAAGATTAGCAATAGTATTTTGTTTTTTCCAAATATATTTTTCATCATCAGGATTAAATCCTTCTACAATATTATATTCAAGAGAAATAAAACCAATAGGTGTTTCTTTAATAGGGTCTTTAATAAGAAAAGTATAAGCAGACTTCATACCTCTACTTTCAAGTTCATCTTTATAACATCTATCTTGAAACTTATATTTACTAACATCATTACAATAATGACGATTTCTAACAAGAAGATTATGAAATAAATAAGGAAAATTATTAACAAGAACATCCTTAAAAGATTTCTTATAAGATACTATACAACAATCATAATCTTCACCAACAACAGTGTATTTATCCATTTCTACACCATTAATGAAATGACCGCCATTATGAAAATAAGCAATATAAACAGCATTAGCGTGAATAGTATCTCGAATAGAAGCACATATCTTATCAAGTTCTATATAACAATTACTTTTTTCAATAGTAAGTTTTTGTTCTTTACGTTTAGGAAATAACCATTCTTTTAGATAAATACCAGCAATCGTACTTATGGATGTTATTATAGCTACTATAATAGCTGTATAATCGAACATAGGTAGGCGTATAAGAGGATTAATATTAATAGGTATATTATATTGGGCTACTAACAAATATACGTTAAAATAGTCGATTTCCCACCATATTCACTATAAAAAAGAGGTGCTACATTAGTAACACCTCTTACCATTTCAATTCAATCTTTAACAATATAAATTGTTATATTACTAACAATTTATTTCTTTACTTTCTTACCAGTGGTCTTTTTACCACCTTTCTTTCCACCACATGCCATAGTAGTAATCATTTTAATTAATTAATGATTTTGTTTATAATCAGCACCAATCTTTTTTAGAATCGGTTTGAATATCCAACTCCAAGCAACTGGTGCAAGAATAGCAGAATTAATAAGAATTGTAGTATTTTCATATCCACCTGCTATATATCCTGCGGCAATAGCAAAACAACTAATTAACATAACCAATCGTTTAGTCCATGTGCCAACAGATTTATCACCATTAATATCATCTATTGCTTTAATAAGTATATATGTTAAAACATTCACACAAAGCATAAATGATAAATCGAAATGAGTACTGAATAACTCAACGAAATGTCCTACGAGTTGTTCCATTTACCATTCATCAATTTCATCGACCACCATATTTCTTATTTGGAATATATTTTAAGAAACTAAAAGGAAACAATTTCTTTCTAAAATCTTTATCAAATTCTAAACTTCTTGCTTCACCTTCAAAACAAATATCTTTATAAGCTCGGTTATAAGGAGGTAATATAATTTCAATTATCCAACTAACAACATAAGCTAATAAAGGAAATATTGCAGTACCAAGTAACCACCACCAAGAAACATTTGTAGTAAGACTTAATATGATACTAACCAAAAAACTTGTAGCAAAAAGAGTAATTTGCTGATAACTATGAACAGTTTCATGTCGTTCAACAGTTTCAGTAATTTTATCTTTATATTCAGTTCGTATGATTAACCACCATAATATTGTCATACATAAATACCCTTTGAACGGTAAGAATTTACAATAGACTTTAATCATAATTTATAATAAATTAAATTTGTAAATTAGGTTCTAATGTAGTACTATTAAGGTTAGCTTTTGCAAAAGAAACAATATCACCAAAAGTTTTAGAATCTGTATAATAAGACTTATTACCTAAATTTTTAGCAGCAAGTGAAAACCATGTAATCTTTGGTCTAAATTGACCATTAGCAACTATATATTCGGTTTGTTTTAATAAACCTACTATAAAATGTTTATTAGTATCTCTTGTTAATGTTAATTCAAAAGCAGTAAATAATGAAGTAGAATCATAACCAAATGCAACAACATTATATTGTCCCGGTTCTGAAATTACACTATTGATTGTTAAAGACCCCCTCCCCACTCAAAAAAATAATCATTTCTAAATTCTATAACTAAATCATAAATATTAGAATCTTCCCACTTAGCAAGAATATTATTCCAATCACTTTGAACATTTTCAATATTTGCACCTTCTCTTAAATTCCAAACAGAATGAGTACTTATATCAGGATTACCAATAAATAAAAATCTTATAGAAACAGGAACTTTGATTCGTTCAGTATTATATAGAACTTCAACTACTTCAAAAATAGCATTTTTAGAAGAACTTATTTCACAAGTTTTAAAATTAGAATCATTTGAAGAACCACCACCTTCAGGCCAATCCTTATATTGAAAGTTTTGTAAAGCATTCCAAAGTTCTTCATCAGTAGCTCTATCACAATCAATACCTTGACTAACCCAAGATTGAACTTCTAATTCAGAAGGAATATAGTAACGGAATTTAGTATTAGAAGAAGGAATACCCGGATTGGAATCACTCATTCTAAACATAATAAACAACGGTACTGCGATACCAGCATCGTTAACATTATAATTAGTAAAAATCCAAAAATTATAGATATTAGTATCATTTTCTTTATAATGAACTGTTCGTAATCCATTAATAATTGGATTTTCTATTTCATCATCTTGACCAAATTTCAGAGTTTGATTACTTCTTTGACCAGCATCATCTGAAGGTTGGGGCATGAAAAAAATCAATAAGCTCACCAAATTGAGCTTGTGTAGGTATTTTACCTGTTTCAAAATATTGTTTAAGTTGACTTTTAGTTGCCATAAATTTAATTACATAATAAGGTTTAGTTTAATATTAATATAATTTGTAATCTATCGAATATTAAATGAATTAATAATCTTATTATCAATTAAATAACCAGATTATTAATTTTATATTTTAGTATAAGTAAATCTTGTAGTTCCACTCAATACTATTGCTAAATCTTCATCAGAATTATCCCAAGCAATATCATTATGAACTATACCAGATTTAATAACACCTCTCCAATAAGAATCAGCATTATAAGAATGTTCTTCTTTAATAACATATCCTACATAAAATTTGTTACCATATTTAGCAGGAAAACATTGAAATGTTATATAAGATTCTTGTCCGTTTGTACAAATAACTCGTACAGTAGGATTTGAATTCATTCTATTCCATTGAATATCAGAAGGAATCGCATTAACAAGAGATGTATCATCGGGACTATGTAAATTACCAATTTCATTGTATATATGTATCATTTGAGCATCTGTAAGAAAAGCCCAATTGATAGCAGCACCACCTTCAAGTGGTCTACCTTGATTACATTGAATAATTAAAAAAGGTACAATATTTCCACCAGAAGCATCACAAACACCTAAAAAGATATATGTATAATTATCATCAATAGTTACAAATCTATAACCCCAAACATGAGGAGCACTCGGATTATATACTCTTAATGTACTGTCCCCCCCCCTGTTAAATCATCATTCGGAATCTTACTTATCAAATTTTCAAAATCAGCTTGTGTAGGAATTTTCCCAGTTTGAAACAAGGCTTTAATTTGTGCAATAGTCATAGTAATAATAGTTAAAGTTTGACATATATTAGTTAAACTCTAACTATTATTACTAATAACAGTTAGAGTTTAATATTAGACGTTAGCTCTATTCCATTTTGTCTTTAAGTCATCAACAACTTGTTGGTCTGAAACATTCCATTTGGTTTGAGAATTACCAATAGGATAATGACGATATAGACTATTTGAACCATTCATATCGACGTCCATTTCCCACACAATTCCTACATACCATTCATTATTTTGTTTAACAGGCCAACAGATATAAGTGCTATTATTAATAACGATAGTTCGAGGAGAAGGATTATTATTAAATTTGTTTTCGATATTATAATAAGGAAGATTAGCACTTCGAATCCAATTATAAATAGATTCTTCATCAGCTTCATTTATACCACCAACTGCTTTATATAAAGACCTTCTATCAGATTGGTCTAATATATGATAAGTAATATTCCAATCAACACCAGCTAATGAATTATCTGTAAATCTAATAATTACTGAAATAAGATTTGTACTTTCAATTTCATCATAAGAACCAATTAGAAAAAATGATTCATCAACACCATAAAAATATCGAAAAGCATTAACAAAAATCCTATCGGAACTATCACCTTTTCCGAAGTTTATTGTTGTATCACCAGTTCCCCCCCAAATGGCATACTTAACATACCATCAATAAGGTTGGCAAAATCAGTTTGAGTTGGTATAGCACCAGTGACAAACTTTGCTTTCAAAGCAGATTTGGATAAAGCCATAACTTTTGATTAATTAAGATTAGTAACAATACGTTTAATTTTAGCAAACAAACTTTCAGATTTAGTTTCTGTTGCAACTTCAGCAGGTTCTTCTGATAAAGTTTGAACATCATTAGAACGAGTATTTGGTGTACGACCAACTTGGAAAATATAGTGGTCAACACCATTACCTTGAATCTGCATATAACCAATACCATCAGGCCCAGCTGATTGAGTAATAGTAACAGATT
>ERZ779799.174-NODE-174-length-23165-cov-2.640286_pt1 | contig 23165 bp, 24 predicted proteins | sample MGYA00511253_ERZ779799 | MGnify/ENA primary metagenome ERZ779799 (study PRJEB29588, sample SAMEA2159541) | human gut metagenome | biome: human gut; feature: human-associated habitat; material: faeces | place: Denmark | collected 2008/2010 ...
CACCGTAGGGGGAGCTGGCGCGTATGCGCCTGAAACATCATCTCCACGAGCAACGCGAGGTTTTACGGTTTTCTTAACCTGCCGCTCTCCGCCCATACGCTTTTATCTCATCCTCCACCTATCTCTTTTCCTCATGCTTATTGAGAAAAAGTAATGACTTATAGTTGCGAGTGAATTGTAATTTTAATAATTCTAAATATTTTTGTTTCGCCATGCCTATAAATTTCTATCCGATAATATCGAGTAAAATCCAGTATAAAGAAATCTTTCGAATATGCTCATTTGTATTTATAAATCAAATGTTGACAGATTATAAATTCTCAATATATAATTAAGACATGAATGAATTAGAAATCTTCAAGGCTCTATCGAACCCTATACGGCTAAACATCATAAAGTGGCTGAAGGAACCGCAGAATAACTTTCCACCCCAGGGACTCCATGTGCCGGAGGGAGACCGTTTTGACAGAAGTGTCTGTGTTGGATCGATCTGCGAAAAGACTCAGATTTCCCAGTCGACCATCTCGCATTATCTTGATATGATGCAGAGAGCAGGTCTTTTGGAATCGCGCCGTTTCGGCAAGTGGACATACTACCGCCGCAACGAAAGGAACATCAGCCGATTGTCAGAGTTCATCCGTAACTCGTTATAACCGGTCATTATAAGGTATAATAAAGACGGCAGGGAATCCTGCCGTCTATTTTTGGGTTTATGTATCTAATAAACGAGATACATTTTGGAATATTTCATGTAAATTCTCATTTTGAAGGCAAAAGCCGGAAAGGACTGTTCACATGATTGAAAAACCATTTATCCTCGCAGGAAAGAAACTCTCCACACGTCTCGTGTTCCCGCCGCTCGCGACCGAAAGCTCAGACGGCGGCAAGCCGAACGAAAAAATCACGCAGCACTACTGCGCCATCGCAGCAAACCCGAACGTCGGCATGATCATCACTGAGCACAGCTACGTCGATCCACAGGGCAAAGCAGACCCGCACCAGATTTCCTTTGCCGACGACTCCGTCATCGACGCACAGAAAGCCATGGTGAAATCCATCCGCAACGTGCGCCCCGACATCTGCCTCCTCGCGCAGATCAATCACGCAGGCGCCAATACACGCAAACTCTACACAGGCATGGATCTCGTCTCCGCCTCTGACATCAAATGGACCAGAGACCAGGCAAGAGCCCTCAACGTCGATGAAATCCACGACCTGGAACAGAAATACATCGCAGCAGCCCTCCGCGTCCAGGAAGCCGGCTATGACGGCGTAGAAATCCACTGCGCACACGCTTACCTCCTGAACCAGTTCTACTCGCCGATCACCAACCACAGAGACGACGAATACGGACCGCAGACCATCACCAACCGCCTCCGCTTTACCCTCGAAATCATCCGAGGCATCAAAGCCAAAGCCAATAAGAACTTCATCGTCTCCGTACGCTTGGGAGGCTGCGACTACAAAGAAGGCGGCAGCACCATCGAAGACGCATGCGCAGCAGCCAAACTCTTCGAAAGAGAACACATCGACCTCCTGAACCTCTCCGGCGGCACCTGCCAGATCTTCAGACCGGGCCACGCAGAACCAGGCTTCTTCACCGACATGTCCGAAGCCGTCAAGAAATGCGTATTCACCCCGATCCTCGTAGCAGGCGGCATCACAACAAAGAAAGAAGCCGACCTCTTCCTCCGTGAAGGCAAAGCCGACCTCATCGGCGTAGCCAGAGCACTCAACGCAGACCCGAAATGGGAAATGTAAAATAAGGAAACTAAATAAGACATTCAAAAAGGACCCCGAAAGAGGTCCTTTTTAGTTACATCGTCTCTGCAACTACCCTGCAGGGCAGTCCGGTCATGCCTTGGTAACGCATAGGGTACGTATTCATTATTACATCTTTATTTAGCAGTTCCTTCAAATTACACATGTTTTCAATGATGAAGACACCATGATCAGCACAGTACTGATCCTTGACAGGATGCTCGCGGCCGCGCCTGATCCCCGCAAAATCCACGCCGATCAATGAAATATGAAGATCGACCAATTTCTCAATCAATTCATCAGACAGCTGCGGATGCTCCTTGAAATACCTTGCACTTCCGTAGCCTTCCTCCTCAATGAATCCTGAGTAAAACATGACAAATGAATCCGCGGGAACTTTCTCCAGATCCACATCAAAGACACCGATATCCCTGTCTTTGATCCCGCTGACATCAAATACGATTCCTCTTCTCTGGGTATACTCTAAAGGAAATTCCTCATTCATTACATCAAAATGAGTTCCCAAATGTCCAGATAAAGATTTCTTATCATGCCCCTGTGCATCCTGTACCATTTTAGGTGTGATTTCAAGCGTTACATCAATTTTCATTACGGTTTCCCCCTTTAGATCTTTGCTGGCTGCTAAATTTTACCAGCACCGATAAAAATCAAGATATGCCCTTAACCTTGCCATGGAAGATGTGAAATGAAAGCCATTTCTTTATTCTTTGTGTTGGATTAAAGTTCTAATATAAATATTATACAATAGCCTCGAGGTGCGAATTTGGAAAGGAGGTAAGATGCCTTTTGCAAACATATCAATCATTGAAAATGATGGCGGTACTATTTTCCAATGAATAGTATACCAATGATGAGAATCAAACGGCTCTATTTTGCATATATTGAACGGTATGTATGAGTTTAAGTGCTAAATAACCTAATATACGATGCTTAAATAGCAAATAGCCATAATTAGTATATACTTCAACTTAATTGTGTGCTAAAATGTGTAAAGAATACGTAAGACGTTTGTAAAGGTAATATATATTTGGAAGGAGATGCGTGGAATGAAGTGGAAGGCTATAGTTGCAGGTATGTTAGCAGGTGCAGCTCTGTTAATGGCAGGCTGCGGCGGCTCATCTTCTGGGGATGCAGCAAAATCGGCCAATGCGGCACAGAATTTCAAGGGTAAGAAACTGGTTATGTATGTTTCTTTCCATGAAGATACGGCAAAGGAACTGTCGGACGCATTCAAGAAGAAGACCGGTGCTGATGTAAGCTTTATCCGCCTGCCAACTGGTGAAGCATTAGCTCGTATTCAGGCTGAAAAGGATTCACCGAAAGCGGATGTATGGCTGGGCGGCACAGCAGATGCTCACGCAAAGGCAGCTTCTGACGGACTTCTGTCAGCTTATAAGTCACCGAATGCGAAGATGATTCTTCCGCAGTATCAGGATAAGGATGGATACTGGTATGGCACATACCTGGAAGCTCTGTCCGTCGGCTATAACGAAAAACGTTTCAAAGAAGAATTTGAACCAAAGGGCGTCAAGGCTCCTGAAACACTGGATGATCTTCTGAAACCGGAATTCAAGGGCGAAGTCATTATGCCAGATCCGAGAAAATCCGGAACAGGCAATACATTCATCAGCTCCGTTCTTCAGTCCATGGGCGAAGAAAAAGGCTGGACCTATTTGAAAGCACTGAAAGGCCAGGTAGCACAGTTCACTCCTTCCGGATTTACACCAGCACAGAAGACAGGTGCCGGAGAATACCTGATCTGCGTCAACTTTGTTTCTGACCAGAATCTGGTCAGCGCAAAGGGACAGAAGATCCACAGCACGATTTACAATAATTCCGGCTGGACGGTCTGCCCTGTTGGCCTGATCAAAGGCGCTGCTGATGCTGATGTAGCTAAAGCATTTATCGACTTTGTACTGACGAAAGAAGCTGGCGAAATCATGGTAAAATCCACCCATGGTATCGCATGCAACCCTGATGTAGCTCCGCCAGAAGGTATGAAGCCTCTGAAAGAGCTCCCACTCTTCAAGGAATATGACCTGATCAAGGCCGGTGCAGATAAGCAGAAGAATTGCGATGAATTCTTCGCAAATTAAATTGGTTCAGATGATGCCTCTGCCTTTCTGGCGGAGGCATTATTGTTCTACAATAGATTTCTTAAATCATTGTAAGGAGTCACTATGAGCGAAAAAGATATAGGGCATGAACATACAGGAGGAATGGCGGAATTCAAGGCCCTCTTAAGGGAGCCGCCGCTCCTTATCAGCATATCCGTTGTATTTTTGCTGTTTGCTGTTTTTATCATTTATCCATTTGTGAAAATACTGCTGGTCCCGGACGGAAGTGACTGGATCCGTGCGCTGACGGAAGAAGAATTTGTCCTTGCCTTCGCGCATACGCTGTATTCTTCCTTCGTGGCAACATTCAGTGCCATCATCCTCGGGTTTCTCTTTGCATACGGCATCCATTATACGGATATGCCATGCAAGCGGTTCTTTCAGGTAGTGGCTCTCCTTCCTACGATGGCGCCGTCTGTCGTGACGGGCCTTGCCTTTATCATGCTTTTCGGCAGGCGCGGATTTATCACCTGGAACCTCCTTCATCTGAAGGTAGACCTGTACGGCCCATTCGGCCTGTGGGTGGCGCAGACTGTTGCATTCTTCCCTCTGGCCTATATCACGATTTCAGGGGTGCTTAAGAGCATCAGCCCGAATCTTGAACTGGCTGCACAGAACCTGGGGGCAAGAGGCTGGTATCTTTTCAGGACTGTCACATTGAGGCTGGCAACCCCGGGCATTGCCAGTGCATTTCTTCTGGTAGCCATCAACTCTCTGGCAGACTTCGGCAACCCGATGCTCGTCGGAGGAAATTATCAGGTACTGGCGACAGAAGCCTATACACAGGTCACAGGAGCCTGGGATCTTCCCATGGGCGCCACGCTTTCTGTTTTCCTTGTCATTCCGACACTGATCGTATTCTTCATCCAGAGGTACTATCTGGAAAAGAATTCTTACGTAACCGTTACGGGGAAACCTGTCGCAGGGCTGATCCGCGTCACCACGGGGCCGCTTGCAAAATGGCTTCTCTTTGCATTCTCCATGCTGCTCAGCCTCGGGATCTTAATGATCATCGGAGTCGTATTCCTCTTTGCCTTTACCGTTGCATTCGGGTATGACTACACGTTTACGCTCGAATATTTCAAGGAAGGCGTCATCCACTCCCATGTCATGATCAATTCCTGGGTGGCTTCCATATCGACAGCTGCCATCACGACAGTTCTGGGCATTGCGCTTGCCTTTCTTACCATCCGTAAGAAATTCCCCGGAAGAACGATCATGGATTTCCTTGCCATGCTTCCGGTATCCCTTCCAGGTACATTCATCGGCCTGGCATTGATCCTTGCCTTTAACGACGGACCGCTGGCCATGACGGGTACGCTCGGCATCATTATCCTCGGTATGGCCCTTCGACAGCTTCCTGTCGGATACAGGCAGGCGGTAGCAGGGCTGAAGCAGATCGAGGGCTCGCTGGAAGAAGCATCGACCAACCTGGGCGCGAACAGTTTCACCACATTCCGCAAAATCGTCCTTCCTATGCTGAAAAATTCCTTATCCGTCAGTTTCGTTTATGCTTTCATGCGATCCATGAATACGCTGTCAACTGTTATTTTCCTGGTTTCCCCGGAATGGAACCTGGCATCCATCAATATCATGAGTCTGGCAAATCAGGGATTCCTTCCTACAGCGAGCGCCACGGCAGTAGGGATTATGCTTGTCATTTATGCAACTTTTGGTATCGTGAAGTTCATCTTAAGAGATAAAATCAATATCTTTGATCTGTAAAGAAAGCGGGAATAAAGTATGGCAGACTATGTATTGCAGTTAAAGAATATCAATAAATATTTCGGGAAAAGCCATGTGATCAAGAATGTCAATCTGTCCTTTGAAAGAGGCCATTTCATTACCTTTCTGGGACCATCCGGCTGTGGCAAGACGACACTCCTCCGCATGATTGCAGGATTTTATGAACCCGATGAAGGGGAAATCCTCCTGAACGGAAAGAACGTCGAAAGGATTCCTCCTTATGGAAGAAATACATCCATGGTATTCCAGGAATATGCGCTCTTCCCTCATATGAACGTTTTTGACAACGTATCTTACGGGCTGAAAGTCAAAAAGGTTCCCAAAGATGAAATGATCAAGCGCGTGGAAGATGCACTGGAACTCATGCAGCTCAAAGGGATGGAAAAACGTTTCCCGAACCAGATGTCCGGCGGCCAGCAGCAGCGTGTCGCTGTCGCAAGAGCACTTGTCATGAAACCGGACGTCCTTCTTCTCGATGAACCGCTTTCCAATCTGGATGCGAAGCTCCGCGAAAGCGTCCGTGTCGAATTAAGAACCATCCAGCAGAAAATGGGACTCTCCGTTATTTACGTAACACATGACCAGTCAGAAGCCCTTTCCATGTCGGATGCCGTCGTCGTACTGAAAGACGGCGAAGCCCATCAGGTCGGCACGCCGCAGGAAATCTATTTCGAACCGAAGACACAGTTCGTCGCTGATTTCATCGGCACAACCAATCTCATTTCCGTAGAAGGAAAAGGGAATAACGACGTGGCTTATGGAAATACCGTATTCCATTCCACCAATCCCGTCACCCCGGGTGCCAGGTACATCGCATCCGTCCGTCCGGAAAGCATAAAGATCTCCCTGGAAAAAGCGGAGGGGAAGGTCAATATCAAGACCTCTATCGTAAACCGCATGTTCCTGGGCGAAAAAGTGCGCTACTTCGTCAAGGATGAATTGGACAAGGAATGGATTGTAGACATGTTCGATCCAGGGAAAACGCTTCTCAGCGGTGACGCCTATGTCACGTTCAAAGCGGAAAAAGCATGGGTGATTGAAGACAAATAAGCTTCAACAGACCTTGGGAAAGGAGCTGCCTGGATGTTAGAAGAACTGAAAGAAGAAGTGCTGGAGGCAAATCTGGAACTTCCCCGTCATCATGTCGTGCTTTATACATGGGGGAACGCGAGCGGAATCGACAGGGAAAGAAACCTCATCGTCATCAAACCGTCCGGCGTACCGTATGAATACCTGAAAGCTTCCGATATGGTCGTCGTAAACCTTGAAGGCGAAGTGGTGGAAGGAAATCTGAGACCATCCTCAGATACCAGGACCCACATTGAACTGTACAAGAACTTCCCGGAAATCGGCGGAGTCGTCCACACCCATTCCATTCACGCCGCAGCCTTCGCACAGGCCGGAAGGCCGATCATCCCTATTGGCACGACCCATGCAGACTATTTCTACGGACCCGTTCCCTGTACCAGACCCCTCACGAAAGAAGAAGTGGAAGACGACTACGAAAGAAATACGGGAAAAGTGATCGCTGAAACCTTCCGTGATCTCAAGATTGATCCTAAATCCACGCCCGGCGTACTCGTCAGAAACCATGGCCCGTTCACATGGGGGAAAGATGCCAAAGAAGCTGCATACCATGCAGTCGTCCTGGAAACAGTCGCAGAAATGGCCCTCAAGACATTTCTTCTCTCGCCGGATGCAAGGATACAGAACTACATCCTGGAAAAACACTACGAAAGAAAACACGGACCCCATGCCTACTATGGGCAAGTGAAATAATTTAAAAAAGAGTGGCGCGATGCCACTCTTTTACTATGCATGAAAGGCCCGAGGCTCTTGGATATTCTCATTTTCCCATCACACTCCATGGTATAATGGGAGGAGCAAAGGAGCTTGTTATGTCTACTAAAAATACCCCACTCACATTAAACGCGACGTATACGATCGAGATCCGCGATCTTGGTGTCCATGGCGAAGGCATCGGATCGGCGGAGAATTTTACTGTCTTCGTTCCGGGAGCTCTTCCTGGAGAGACGGTGAAGGCGAAGATCATCCTGATCAAGAAATCGTACGCTTCCGGGAAACTCATTTCCGTCGAGAAGCCGTCTCCCTACCGTACGGTGCCCCAGTGCCCGGTCTATGATTCCTGCGGAGGATGCCAGATTTCCCATCTGACCTACGAGGGCCAGCTGGCAGCGAAGGAACGCCGCGTGAAGGACGTCATGGTCCGCATCGGCAAGGCAAGCGAAGACGTCGTCCTTCCGATTCTTGGCGCGCCGCATGAATGGAATTACCGAAATAAAATGGCCGTCCCTGTCGGACAGGTGACAGGCGGCCCCGTTCTTGGCTACTACCGCCAGGGCACGCACCAGATCGTCCCGATTCAGGAATGCCTCATTCAGGAAGAGGAAAACAACCGCCTTCTCCGCTTTGCGGAAGATTTCATGATCCGCCATGCCATTACCGGCTACAATGAGAAATCCGGAAAAGGCTGCGTCCGCCACGTTATGGGGCGTGTCGGCGATAATGGGGAAGTCATGGCCGTCATCGTGACCGCCACCGAAAACCTGCCGAAGAAGGACCTCTGGGCTGAAGAAATCCAGAAAGCCCTCCCCGAAGTCGTTTCTCTTTACCACGATGTCCAGAATAAGAAACGCAACGTCATCTTAGGACCGGAAATCCACCACATCTGGGGAAGAAAGACCCTCACCGCATCCCTCTGCGGCATTGCCTTCGAAGTATCGCCATTTTCCTTCTTCCAGGTCCACAAGGCCCAGGCAGAAGTCCTCTACCAGAAAGCCTTGGATGCCGCTGACCTCAAAGGCGGGGAAACCGTCATCGACGCCTACTGCGGCACAGGCACCATTTCCCTCTGCCTTGCGAAAAAAGCACGCCGCGTCATCGGCATCGAAATCGTCAGGGAAGCCATCGAAGACGCTAAGAAAAATGCCGCATTCAACCATATAGAAAACGCCGAATTCCACGCCGCCGACGCAGGCCTCCTTATGCCGAAACTCTACGAAGAAGGCCTTCGCCCCGACGTCATCGTCATGGACCCCGTCAGAGCCGGATGCAGCGAAGACGTTCTCAAAGCCGCCGCAGGCATGCAACCCGCCCGCATCGTCTACGTCTCCTGCAACCCCGCCACCTTCGCCCGCGACGCAGAGATCTTGGGCCGCTTAGGCTACAAACTCCAGTCCGTCCAGCCCGTGGACATGTTCCCACAGACCGCTCACGTGGAGACAGTGGCTCTACTAACGAGAACAAAATAAGAAAGGACCATAAAACCCCGTGTTCTAAAGGTTTCCATAGGGACCCCAGTTGGGTGTAAAAGAATGGTCTGAGTGGCAGCATGCTTGCTGTTCAGACCGTTTTTTCTTGCTCCGGAGCTGTGAATTCTCCGATGCAGTTGTAGACAATTTTTATGCGGCGGACCCGATGCCCGTTAATGGTTTGTGTCTGGTAAACATAGATTTTCTCTATAAACTCCCGGACAATCTCAGCGGTCAGCTCCTGCAAATCTGTGTATTTCCGTACCAGTGCAAGGAACCGCTCAATATCCACAGACTGTTTTTCTTCTTTTCCGATTGCTGCCTTCAACTCATTGATCCGCTGTTCCAATTCTTTCTGCTCGTTGTCATATCCGGCGCTCATCCGCATGAAACGCTCATCGGAGATTTTACCGTCAAGGTTATCTTCATACAGCTTGCTGACGATAGTGTCCAGTCGGTTCATTCGATTCTGAGCGTCTTCCAGCTCTTTGCGCTGTCTGCGGAGATCGCGGTCTGTGTCGGATTCAGACTGCTTCATGACAATCTGCACGAACTCATCCTCGTGCTCACGTGCAAAGGCAGTCACACGGCGGAGATCATCCAGAACGATCTGCTTTACAACCTTATCCCGGATTTGGTGTGAGGTGCAGGCGCCTGTGGAATGGCGATATTGTGAGCAGACAAAGGCGTCATTCTCGGGTCCTTTAGCGCGTTTACGCTTGAGGTACATCTTATGACCACAGTCGCCGCAATAGAGCATACCGGAAAGGATGGATGGTTCATCCGTGATTGGCTGCATCCTGCGCTTTCCTTGGCGGATACGCTGCACAATATCGAAAGTGTCCTGATCGATGATCGCTTCATGCGTATTTTCAAAGACTTTCCATTTATCTGGATCGTTGTAGTAAGTCTTCTTGTTCTTGAAGGATTTATGGTAGGTCTTGAAATTCACTGTGTGCCCGAGGTATTCCGGGCGTGAGAGCATTTTGGAAATCGTTGGAGTGGTCCAGGTATAACTATCTGTGTAGATTCGCTTTGTGGGCGTTTTTCTTCCGTGTGCTTCGGCATAGGCGCTTGGATTTAAGATGTGCCGCTCTGTCATGATGTTTGCTATCTTTGTCACGCCATATCCCTGAATACACAGCTGGAATACGTCCTTCACATTTTTTGCCGCCTCCTCATCTACGATCCATCGGTTTTTATCCTCGGGATCTTTGATATAGCCGTAGGGCGGATTCGAGCAGATCGGTTTGCCTGACTCGCCCTTGGCCTTCTTGACTGCCTTGATCTTCCGGCTGGTGTCCTTGGCATAGAATTCATTGAAGATATTGATGAACGGCGTCATGTCGTTCTCTGTCTTGCTTTCGCTGTCGACACCGTTGTTTATGGCGATGAAACGAATATCCGCATTCGGGAAAACCATTTCTGTGTACATGCCGACCTTTAGATAATCCCTTCCAAGTCGGCTCATGTCCTTTACTATGATCGTTCCCACACGATCTTCATCGACAAGCGTCATCAGACGTTTCCAGTCCGGGCGGTCAAAGTTTGTGCCGGAAAAGCCGTCATCAACGAAAAACTCTGTATTGGGGAATCCATTCTCATCCGCATATTTCTGCAGCATCATCTTCTGATTGCGGATGGAGTTGGAATCGCCTTGCAACTTATCGTCCTGTGACAGGCGGCAGTACAAAGCTGTGATCTTTTCGCTTTCCGGTACGGCAGAAGACTGTCTTGCGGTTGCAAGTGTATTTATCATGATTACCTCCTTTCCGACAGTCTTCAAGCGGGGTAGTCTATCTATCCCTCCCAGTGCCGGAGAAGTCAAGTGTTTCAGGATGCTCTCTCTATTGGCTCTGTGTTTTCGTTTTTTGTCATATGTTTGGCTTCGTTTTCAATCATTTTTCGTATTTTGTCATAGGTTGTCTCTTTAGCGGATTCACTGGCTACTGATTCAATGATGTAGGTAATGCCGCCGATGGTTCTCTCGGTGACGTGTTGTGTTTCAGTATTCATCCGCTGTACCTCCTTCCTTTCAGATTTTTTATGCAGAATAATCTCCATTGAATGGACGGCAGGGGCGGTCATAATCGTGAATTGGGATTGCTTACGTGACCGCCGTCCAGTGCCGTGTAAGAAAACGCGAATTCAAACGGGATATTAACCCCATGCAAATCTGTCTGCCGCAGAGCGAGCATGATCCGTTATTTCACCCGAATGCGTCCGGCTGCCTTGCGGCGGATGAGCTTTCCGTCCAGATATTCCGTCCCGACAAAGCCGACCTTGTTCTGCAGGGCATAAAGCTCACGCAAGGCACGGACGGACACCGGCTTACGGTAGATGATCCAGTAGTAGGAAAAATCTCCGAATACAACCGGGGACTTCCCGCTCTCCGCATCCGGCATGAAGTTGGAAACGACAACAGGCTTGCCAAAGAGCAGATCGTCCGATCCTCTCCACAGGTAGTTTCCGGAGCTGTCTTTCATGGAGCGAAGCGTAAGGGCAGTCTTGTCGTTCATCAACCACGTGCCATGATCCCGGTACTCGGCTTCAATGGAAAAGTACAGCTTGATGATGTCATCGAAGGCAAACGCCGAAGTCTCGACATTAGCCGGGGCACCTTTTTCTTCGTGCAGAATGCCAGTCGGCTCGTCGCTGCCTGTGCCGCTGACGAAGGCTTTCTCTTCGCCTTTCCCCATAACCCGGGCAAATCTTCTCAGAAGGAACTTCTGAAAGTCAAAGGCAGAATCATTTACAAAATCCTCATCGAAAGAAACAAGCGCCGCCAGCTTGCAGACATCAACAGATGTCTTGGAGAAATCCTGCTGCCCGTCGACCGCGGGGATTACCTCAGCCTCCTTGATGAAGGCAGCGGCATCTTCAGTGTCACAGGCGAGAATCTTGCAGTCGTGATCGTATGCCCGGATAAATGTTGCAATTCGGCGGAATGGATCTTCCTTCGTGAGAGCGTTCTCCATTTCACTCTGCTTGCCAAGCGGAAGGTAGTATGCGTCCGTATCCGTGCTTCTTCCATTTTCCATCGTGGCACGGTCCATGGAGTGTGTTTTCATTGCTTTCCAGAATGCGGTCTCATATGCCGCGCCGACTGTGTTATAGCTACCCATATCAGTTTCTCCCTTCTTTTTCTGCGCTACACTTCGGGCACTCAAAGAGTCCGAGGTCATGGTAATTAAGGCTTCTTCCAACCTGTCGCAGGGTAGCGCCACACTTCGGACAGCAGATGCTATAGCGCATTGCCTGCTCCGGAGAGTGTGCATCCTTCGCATGAAGCCGGTAATAAGTAAAAATGTGTCCGTGTTCGTCTTTTTCCAGCTCATCTGTCAGGTAGAGGCTGTAGCTCTGCTTGGCGTAATCCTCGCTGGAATAGGTCTTGTGCGATGAAAGATAAATGAATCTCCCACCTGCGTTGTTCGGTTTGCGTAATCCGAATACTGCCATAATTTTCCTCCTTCTTAGACAGTCTGAAGCTGCTTGCCGTGCAGGTCATAATATTGACGCTTGCAGTAGGCGTTGGCCTCACTGAAACTTCTGAAATACATTGCGATAGAGCCAGTCTGTACTTTCCAGCACAGTCTTGCCGGATCTCTGCGCTCAAGGAGCAGAACAGGGGCTCCTTGCCTGGTCCGGAACAGGGACACGCACTCATATTTCTCATCTGAGAAGTAGCTGCGGTCTTCCGGCTTCAGCGGCAAATCATAATTCACGATTGGTAAACATGGTCTGAGCATCATCTGACTTCCTCCTTCCTGGCTTGTTTTCCTGAGTCATTGCTGTTTTCATTATCAAAGTGCCCTCAAAGGCACCACCTCCTTCGCTGACAGAACTGACAGTTGCCTGACAGTAATTTCAGGAACTGTCAGCCCGGAGACCCGCATGGTTACTGATTTTTTGACGGATTACTGACAGAACTGACAGTAATCTGGACTTCATTTCCACAGAGCGTATTTCCTATACCCTTTTTGTTATTTTTCACATTCCACACAGAACTTTTGATTTCCTGTGCCGGAATAAGAAATGCTGTCAGTTCTGTCAGAAAAGCTCTGAAACCCGTATGATTACTGACTTTTTGAGAACTGACACTGTCAGGATTCCTGACAGAACTGACACTGCTGTGGTCATGCATAGCGGAGAAATCCTGCATAGTCCTCCATCGCTTCCTCATTCAGGGTGTAATCCCGGAAACAGGTGCCGTGCTCTGTATGAACAGTCATATCCTTGTAGGTAGTTCCGAGATATGATGACAGGGCTTCGCGGAATTCCTTTGCGGTCTTGGCATAGCCGTTATTGTTGTTCACACACCATGAACGGTAGGCGTCATAGATGGCGTTCGTGGTGCATCCATCTGCGGCTTTGCCGGATTCTTTGCGGCACATGCATTCGGTAAAGAAGCTGATCACCGTATTGTTATCTGCCATGTATTCTTCCCGGGCTTTACGAACACTTTCCGGTTCCGAGAATCGGCAGCCGTTCCTGAGCACCTGCTGAAAGGCCAGAATTGCCTTGTAGACAATGCCATCACGCTCGGCGTACATCTTGTCGAGCAGATGCTTGTCCTGTTTCTCCTTGGGAACTACATTCGGACACTTAACCACCATGATGCGGTCATATACCCACTGTCCGTCATCGCCCCCAAAACGTGGGAGACGATTCATACAGAACCAGAGAAGGCCGTTATATCGATAAGTAAATCCCTGCTGTCCCTTGAACTCCGCATGTACCTCATCGCCTCCGGTAAGCAGCTTGAAGGTTTTGAGTTCCGTCACCGTAACAAAGCTCATGTCTGAGCTTCCGGCTAGTCTTGTGCCATAAATCACTCCCGTACCGAATCTTGCCTCGATTTCTCTTAGATCAAGGCTTGCGAAGTTACCTTTCCCGAGCAGGAGCTCCACCAGACTCTTGAGCTGAGATTTTCCTGTATCGCCTTTTCCCACAAGAAACAGGGATTTCTTCATACGCCAGCCTTTCACGTTGGATAGGCATGCACCGATGAATTGAAGAAGAAGTTCTTCAACCTCTTTATCCCCATTCGTAAGTGTGTGGATATAGCGGTCAAACACAGGGGTCGGAGATGGTTTTCCTGCCCATTCGCAGGGAATCTGCATCGTGGAGTAGATCGTCGGATCGTGGGGAAACAGTTCGAGAGAATCTTCTGATACATGAAGAAGTCCGTTCCTGAAATTGATGATCGACTCGTCCGCATTCAGCTCGTCCTGACCGACATAATTGAGGTCTGTTTCAATCTGGCCGTATGTTTCATATAAGTCGCCCATTCTGACAAGCTCCTCAGCGTAGGCCATGATGAATTTCTTGATCTCGCCAAGAAACATATCCCGTGAATATAATTGGTAGACGCCATTGTGATAGACGAATTTTAGGAGCCCCTGCTTTCCGCTGTCCCGGACAAGAATGTAGGTGAGGTTATTCCGCACATGTTTTACCAGTTTTGGAACTGAGACGTACGGCATGCCTTTTTCATCAAATCGGATGAAGTCTTCATGCGGCATTACCGAGCGATGAAACTGTCCTCCACAGGCATCTATTCCATACTGAATCGTGGCAGTACGGTAATCCTCCCGTTCCCACTTCTGCCGATACAGGGCAGAATCGCGGAAGATACGATCGATGCGCTCCGGATCATTTCCGGTTCGGAAAGCAATCAGCGCACAGAGTGCGGCATCCGCTTCAGACTGTGATCCATAATCACTGAAGTCACCCTGGTCAAAGAGCTTCTTGAATTTCTCGCCGTTTTTCTGCTTCCGCAGGGAACAGATCAGATCGAAATCTTCCTCGGAATCGCCGTCCCGTTTGGCACTGTAACGGACAGGCTGTTTCTTGCACATATCCTTATTGAAGGTGGTTAGAAGAGCTTCTGTGCATACCGCCACTGGCTTATCTTCAATAGTGTTCCCGGTGAACACGGCAAAACGGTTTGTGAGTCCGCCCACATAGAGCTCGAGCTGATTGTTCGGATTCTTTACGTAGTAACGGGCAGAATCGATCTTCAGCTTTCCGTCCTTTGTCTTCGAGACAGGCAGTTTACTGAGATCACATTGGCCATAGATATGAATTCCGGTTCCACTCACAGACCATTCCGTGTACGACTGGAAGCGCTCCAGCAGTAATTTGATGAAAGGATCATCAAGCTGCTTATCATCGGCATCAAGGAAGAAGAACCCTTTCGGAATGATAAAGCCGACTCCGTTGTAGCCATTCTTCTTGGCAGCTTCACGGGCGTCCTGATAAGTCATCCAGTCTCCGGAATGACTATCGTCTGTCCCGGTATGGATCCCGGATGCAGTGATCGGAACTTTTGTCTGCTTATCTTTTCTTTTTTCATAATGCCAGCAGACCCAGATCCGTTTCTGCTTCAGCTCATCAATGGTTATCGGTTCCATCGTTTCCTTTCCTCCTTTCCCCCGACGTCTTCGATGCACTCATTTCTTCTTATTGGAAGCAACAACAAGCCATTCGTGAAATGCTTCAACCGGGATCAGAATCCGATTGCCGACATGTATCGTTGGAAAGTCCGGTTCTTTGACGAGGGCATATGCTTTCGGCAGGCTGATTCCCATCTCTGCAGCCATCTCCTGAACACTGATAGTGGTTTTCTCCATTTCCGGTTCCTCCTTCCCGTTATATCAAAATCTCACTAACTGTTAGATTTTACATTTTGAGAATATCACATATAGTTACCTATGTCAACGTGTATCTCACAAATACAATATAAATATTTACAATAAAGTAAAATATGGTTGACGCAAACACATTTAATAGGGTATTATTCTCACATAGGAGGTGCTCATTATGATCGGAGAAAGATTGAAAGAGCTGAGGAAGAGAAACGGGTACACGCAGGTGACGCTTGCAGATCATCTTGGTGTATCGAAAGGTACTGTGGCCATGTGGGAGACAGACAAGCGTATGCCGGACTTTGACAAACTGAATGAATTATGCGATCTGTTTGATGTTAGGCTTGATTACCTGACCGGGCGGTCAGATGATGCATCTTCTCCAAAACTCACGGAAGAAGGCATCGACCAGCTCGGTAGATGGGCAATAGCTGATGACTATTCGGAGACACTCCGGATGTATGCGTCGCTGGACAGCTACGGCAAAGCGGCTGTGGATGCACTGATCCGTTCGGAGCGGCTACGCTGCCTTGATCAAGACACGCTGGAAAAGACTGATAAGACAAAGATCCGGGTAATGATTGAGAAATAAAGAAGAGGTGTTTACATGGCAAATTTGTCACAGCAGAAGCGCGAACGCATGCTCGCCTTTCTGGACACATTAAAAAAGAAAAATGCTGATGACGATGATACGCTACGTGCTATCGGAGAAATCGAGAACGAGCTGAATTCAAAAAAATACGGTCTCGTTTGGGAAAAGCACGAAGAAGCCGTCGATATTAAGATGAAGGACTACATTCCTGTGTTTACAGAGGATCATGACCGGGAGATTACTGCAGCTCCGGGAGAGGGCTATAACTTCCTGCTCGAAGGAGATAATCTTCATAGCCTGAAACTTCTGGAGAAGACGCATAAGGGTAAGATCGATGTGATCTATATTGATCCGCCATATAATACATTAAAAAGCGGGTTTACTTACAATGATGCAATGGTAGACGGAAATGACTTATTTCGTCATTCGAAATGGCTGTCTTTTATGTCAGAGCGCTTAAAAATAGCCAAGCAACTATTAAATGAAAAAGGCGTCATTTTTATTTCAATCGATAACTCTGAATTATACAATCTGAAATTACTATGTGATTCAATTTTCGGAGGGAGCAATTTTTTAGGAAATATAGTGTGGAGAACTACGACCGATAATAATATCTCTCAAATCACAACCGAACATGAATATATTTTATGCTACGCAAGGTTTGCTGAAAAATTAGATAAATGGACTAGCAGATCACCTATAGTTGATACATTTATTCAAGAATATAAAGATCTTAAGAAAAAATATGCTTCCCCAGAACAGATCCAAAAAGCTTTGAGACAATGGATTAAGGAGAACAAAAATGATCTGAAAGGTTTTACGCATTATGATAATGTGGATGAAAAAGGAATATTTCATGACGGTGATATTGCAAATACAGTATATGGCGGCTATAGATATGATGTTATTCATCCTGTTACCAGAAAGCCGTGTCGCATTCCAGAAAAAGGCTATAGATTCTCGGAAGAAACAATGAGAACAATGCTTGAAGATGGTGATATTATGTTTGGCCCGGATGAAAATACTCTGATTAAGCCAAAAATACGAATTGAAAACAATGTTTCAACGTTAAAAGCATATTACTATGAAGATAACCGTGCAGCTACTAAAATGCTTGAGAATATGTTCAACGAAAAAAGCGTTTTTAGTAATCCCAAGTCAGTGAATTTACTAAAGCAGCTCTTTTCCTATGCGGCGGGTAATAATGCTATAATCCTTGATTTCTTTGCAGGGTCTGCAACAACCGGACAAGCTGTTATCGAATTAAATGCAGAGGATGGTGGCAATAGGTCCTTCATTCTTTGCACGAACAATGAAATATCTGGTAGGAATACAATTAGATATTTGCATAAAAGAGGACTCATGAATGATTATAATCCTGGCGAGAGAGTAAAAGATAACGTTATTTGGAATAAAATAAACAAAACCCTATCGGAAGAGCAGAAAAGCCAGCTATTTAAGACCAACTATGATGAATACTCGCGATACGGGATATGCCAATTTGTTGCATATAGCCGACTGAACACTGTCATCACTGGCATCCGTCCGGACGGCAGTAAATACTCTGATGGCATCCCAGCGAATCTGAAATATTACAAGACCGATTTTGTGGCGCGAAATGAAGAGTATCTGTCCGATGCCCTCCTGAAACACATCTCCGAGATGATCCAGCTTGAGAATGGCATCAAGCTGGATGGCAAAGAGTATTTCATGATTCTGACCGATGAACAGGCAGACGATCTTTCTTCACACTGGGATCAGTATCCGGATGTCAAGGCCATCTACCTCTCGAAAAATGTGCTCCTGACCACGGAGCAGGAATCACTCTTTGAGAACATTCCAGTATATATCATCCCGGACTACTATTTCGATTTTGAACTGCGGGAGGAGGGCGAATCATGGTAAACGGACTAACACTCGATCATATCTTTGATTTTCAGGAACAGGCTGTCTTGAAGCTGATTGATTTTACGACAAACAGCAACAGCAAGCAAACCATCGTTATGAAAGCACCGACCGGCGCAGGCAAAACGATCATCCTGATTGACTTCGTCGTCACCTATATGGACAGCGTGAACAAGAACACGGCATTTGTCTGGCTCTGCCCGGGCAAGGGCGATCTGGAAGAACAGAGCCGGAAGAAAATGGAGAGGATTGCCCCGCAACGTGACACACAGAATCTTTTCGATGCTCTGCAAAATGGTTTTACGCCGGAAAGCACGACATTCATCAACTGGGAGCTAGTGACAAAACGCGGCAACACAGCTATCCGTGATAGTGAGCGCAAGAACCTGTTTGACCGGATTGCGGAGGCTCATCGCAACCATATTGATTTTGTCGTTATCATCGATGAGGAGCACTCGAACAATACAAGCAAAGCACGGGAGATCATAGACGCTTTTGCGGCAAAGAGCATTATTCGTGTGTCTGCTACGGCCATCCAGAATAAGAAGTACGAATTCTTCGAAATTGATGAGCAGGATGTCATTGATGCCGGACTGATCACAAAGGCGATTTATGTCAATGAGGGCATCGAAGCAAATACAGATATCGGCAATGACTATGACATTCTTCTCGATCTGGCTGACGCAAAGCGCAAAGAAATTGCTGCGCGGTATAAAGCACTTGGAAAAAATATCCGTCCGCTCGTGCTGATCCAGTTCCCTAGCGGACAGCCTGAAACGATCAAGGCCGTAGAGGATAAACTGCGTGATATGGGCTACACCTATGAGAACGGCCTAGCCAGCAAGTGGATGAGCGAGGATAAGAAAGATCTTCCGGATGACCTGACGGAAAATAACGCCACGCCTGTGTTCCTTCTCATGAAACAGGCAATCAGTACCGGATGGGACTGCCCTCGAGCTAAAATTCTAGTGAAGCTTCGCGAAGGCATGAGTGAGCAGTTTACGATCCAGACAATCGGACGAATCCGCCGAATGCCGGAAGCACATCATTATGACGATGATATTCTCGATTTCTGCTATGTCTACACGTTTGATGAAGAGTACAAAGCAGGTCTGCTTTCAAGTCTTGACAAGGCGTACGAGACCAGAAGGCTGTTCCTGAAGGAAAAATGCAAGTCATTCACGCTGCCAAAGCAGATCCGTGACCTCGAGTTTCACGGTCTCGGTGAACGTGAGGTCTGGTACCAGATTTATGACCTGTTCATGCAGAAGTATCATTTGAGCACGAACCCGGATTCCGCTAAGAAGTTCCACGAAAATGCAGATATTCTGAAAGGCTCGGGTTACAGAATAGGAAGTATGCTATATGGTCAAGCGCTGCAAGGGACATTCGTCCGGACGGATGCATTGCATGATTCTGATGCCTACATTCAAACACGGCAGAAGCTTGACACGCACAAGGATGGCATCAAGCTCCTGCATTGCACGGACGAGATCAAGCAGACCATTGGCATGCCGACCGCAAAGGTGAAAACCATTCTGGAGCGGCTGTTCCGCAAGGGACGCGCAAGCAACAAGAAAGTACTATCTCTTGAGACAGCAGAATTTTACGCCTTTGTTATCAACAATGTGCATTTGCTCAAGGAAGAATTCAGAGAAGCGGCATCCAAGCAGGGCGAGCGCAATATTCAGATGCACATGCCGGAACCAAAGGTATCGGATTTTCACATTCCGGATCAGGACTTCTTCAAGTACGACCCGGGTGTGAAGGAAGAAGTCGAATATCTGAGCAACGCTTATAAGGAATACACTTCCGGATTTGCCACCTCGCTGATCCGCAGTATGCCTGAGCAGCTGTTCGAGCAGTATTGCGAAGGTCGTGACGACATAGACTGGGTCTACAAGAACGGCGACAGCGGTCAGCAATACTTCTCTATTGTATATCTGGATTCGCTTTGGCATCAGTGGCTCTTCTACGCTGACTACATCATAAAGAAGAAAGACGGTACCATCTGGGTGATTGAAACAAAAGGCGGAGAGGCAAAAGGAAAGGATAAGAACATTGACCGGCAGATTCAGAATAAGTTTGAAGCATTCAAGCACTATGCGTCTGCCCATAAACTGAACTGGGGATTTGTTCGCGACAAGGATAACCATCTTTATATCAATAACACTGTGTTTGCCGAAGATATGGCAGATGAGCATTGGCAGCCAATAGCTGATGTATTCTAAAATGTGCCGCGCCGGAGAGTTTCGCTCTGGTGCGGTATTTTTCTACAAAGCTGGCGCCTGATGTACTCGAAAATCGATACAATTGGCTGATTCTATCTGAAGTATATAAACTTTATGACGCTGCTAGATAGATGAAAAAGCACGGAAATAAGCCGCTTTGAGGCTGGTGTCGGACTGAATACCCCCTCTTGCAATTTCGCGGAAATTAACGGAAGAGGGGGCGGCGGTCAGCCATGATCTGGCCACAGGGATTTTTCCCTCCCCCCCCCAGCAAAATTTCTTTTGCAGTTTGTGCACTCTGCGCTTCAGCAACGCTTCCTGAAGCTTAGTTGAATTTCTTAAGAAGTACCGCGTAGGCAAGCTGGCTTGCTTCATCCTCTGGCTCAACTTCCCAGCCTCTCTCGTAGAGGAGGGTCTGCTTTCCGTCAACCCTGATCTCCATCTTTATGATCCTGCCGCCCTCGATTCCGTAGGTCTCACTCTTTTCGCCGCAGGTCTTTACGCAGTATCTGCAGGTTTTCTCTCCGTCGTCTGTTGGTATTAAAAGGCTTCCTTTGTTCCACATGGCTTTGTCCTCCGTTTTCTTTTGTGCGCCCTTTTCCTTTGGCATGTACATATATCACTCTGCAAGGCTTATATAGCAAGGAGATCTGCCGGATATGTGTCACAAAGATCCGTTGGAAAAACTGTGTATTTTGTACGAGGAAGAGGCCCCTTTTGCGGGGCTTCCTCCCTTGGTTTTTTTTAGTCCAGGGTCATCCTGAAGGCATGGCCTTTCTCGTAGCCTTTACCGTAGAAGTCCTTCCGGAGGTTGACCTCAACCATCTCGCCGATCTTGCAGCCGGCCTCTTTAAAAAGCCAAAGCGTCTCGACCGCGTCCGTTGCCCGGCAGGAGTAGGTGAAGGCCTTGATGCCGTTCTCCTTCATGCAGGTGGTGAGGGCCTCCACATCCCGGTCCCAGATGATGTCGTCGAAGTCGAGGATCTCGTTTTCGTTGTCTCTTGATTTCTCGTAGGCTCTCCAGATCTTCCAGGCAATGTCGCCTAGCTCGTCGATCCGATCCTCGGCTGCCTTCGCCGTATCCCTTGCGGCGTCCCTCTCCTCTGCTGTGGTGGCTGCCTTGTAGGCTTTCTTTGCTTCTGCGATGGTGTTGTAGGTTTCTTCAAAAATGTTCGTCATGGCTTTGTCCTCCTTGCTTTGTGCTTGTTTTCCTTTGGCATGTGTATTAATCACTCTACCGGGAAGATATAGCAAGGAAATGTAGATCATAATTTGCACAAGATTTGAGGGCAAAAGCTGTGTAATTTATGCCTCGCCGTGCAGGATGAAATGGGCATATTCATCGCGGTGATCCTCGAGGTAGAGGACCAGCTCGAAATAGCCTCTCTCGTAGGCAAGGCGCTGAACCATCGGAAGATCGAACATGTTCGTAAGTCCCGTATCGCGGATCGAAAGGATCTGCTCCTTTACTTTCGGATCCATCATCTTGCCACCTTTCTTACGACATCTTCGCCGTAGATCACGTTGAGGCCGGAGCCGTTGTCCCAGTTCACCAGAAGGCTCCCCGTATCATCGACTCCGATGACGGTTCCGAGGGTTCCTGCAGGCGGCGCCTGAATATCATCCATCTGCACCAGTTCGATTCGTGTGCCCTGCGGGTAATTCTCCCGCAGAGCCTTGAGTGCTGTCTCGCTTATCATTCTCATGCCTTTGCCTCCTTTGCCGGAGCTCCGTTTCGGAAGGCTGCGCTTCCGGTCAGGTTCTGAAGCAGGATCTTTCTTGCTTTCTTGTACTCCGGTCCGATAAAGCCGAGGCGGAGAAGGAAGCAGCGGAAGGCGTATTTCTCATTGTCCGTTTCTACCGGCCTGCTGCTGGCGTGTTTCAGCTCTTTTGAGAACTTGCAGAGCAGGGAAAGGAAAGTGGTGTAAGCTTTTGCTTCCTCGGCGGTAAGTTCCCGGGTAAACCATGGGAATTCAATCTTGTCCTCGGTGACATTGATTCGAAGGTCTGTGACCCCGAGGGCGTGCCGGATCAGGCCCCCCTTGGAGGAGAGGATGCTCGTGAGGATTCCGACGTTTGCAGCGGTAAGCGGAAGGCTTACCGTAAGCTCCGGCACTTCCTCAAGATCTTCCGGCTTCTCGTCTGCGGCAGGTGCTTCTTCCTTCGGCTTTTCTTCCGGGGCTCCCTCGGTTTCTGATAGTTCATACCCCTGGGCTTTTAGGGCTTCGAGCAGGCTCCCGATGTCCTTGTCGTCTGGAGCAGTAAGGGTTGCATCCCGGTTTACGGTAAGGTCGCCGATCTGGAAGGCGTAGGTCGGGGTGAACTGGTAAACTGCCTTTTCTCCGGTTATCGCTTCGATGGCCTTTGCGAATGCCTTCTTGTTTTCCTTGGTTACGTTGAATGTAAGCTTCATGGTATGTACCTCCTTTGTTTTGGTAGTACATACATCACTCTGTGCCCGGAATATAGCAAGCAATATTCCTAGAAAATAAGCATAAAAATAAAGAACAGTCCTTGGCTAATTTGCCATGAACTGTTCTTATTCCCGCTTGAAGCTTCGGCTTATGTAGTTTTATGCTGGGGTCCCTAATAAAACGCTGCTTTTAAGCCATTTCTGCGGCATCTGTCTTTCTGAAGAGAGAGGCGGGTGCCACTTTTTCTGTCCGGAGAAATGAGAATATTGCTCTGGCGGGACTATGGAAAGGCTATTTTGATGGATTTTTGGATGGCGAGACTGTGGTTTTGCTATTTTTGGGGGTTGAGACTGTAGGAAGGCTATTTTTCAGAAGTTGAGACGACGGGAAAGCAATTTGAGCCTGCGGCAGATCGCTACCATCATTTAAAGAAAGATCATTATAAAAGAGTAAAAA
>ERZ779799.200-NODE-200-length-21820-cov-3.930760_pt1 | contig 21820 bp, 1 predicted proteins | sample MGYA00511253_ERZ779799 | MGnify/ENA primary metagenome ERZ779799 (study PRJEB29588, sample SAMEA2159541) | human gut metagenome | biome: human gut; feature: human-associated habitat; material: faeces | place: Denmark | collected 2008/2010 ...
ATAATTGCTTCGGATATTTTTTATCAGTTTCCAAAAACATCTATATGTATTTTGTTGGATCTATGTCATTTCCATATCCACTTGCTTTTCTTATCTCAAAGTGTAGATGATGTCCTGTTGAATTTCCTACATTCTGATCTGTCTTAGGGTCTCCTCCTTCTAATCCTATTGTTTCTCCTTGTTTTACCTTTTGACCTTTTTGTACATCTATTTTTGATAAGTGTGCATAGAAACTATATATTGTTTCCCCATTCACAACATGTTTAATTTCTACACTATTACCAAATCCTTTTTGTACTCCTGCATAAGTTACTTCTCCATCTGCTATTGACAATACTTCTGCATGATGTGTTCCTGCTATATCTATTCCTGTGTGTTTTTTTACTTCTCCTGTTGTTGGATGTGTTCTTGTTCCATATGCAGATGTTATTGTATATTGTCCTTTTAATGGTTTTACAAAGATTTGTGATTGTCCTGTTGTACCCTTATTTTCTTCTACTACTGCCTTAGACTTAACTTCTGAGCTTAATGTTGATTCTGTTGAGTGTGTTACTATTGAATTTGCTGTTGTCGATGGATTTGGATCTACCCATTGTTCTGTTGTTTTTGTTTTTCCATAATTTTCTTTTAAGATGTTTCTGTCTAGTTTGTTTACTATGCCATCTTCATTTAAGTCATATTTTCCTTTTTCATCTTTGTTATCTTGTGTTATTTCTCCATAGTTTTCTATAATGTTTGTTAAATCTTCTATTTCTATTTCTCCATTTTCGTCTAGATCTCCTGCATAGATATAGATATCATTTATAGCAATCGTTTCTCCATCTTTTACTAATACATTTGTCAATCTATATTCTAAGTATGATGTTTTTGTTACTACTATGTCATATTCATCTGGTTTTAAGTCTAAAGTATAACTTCCATCTAGTTTTATCTCAATTTCTTTAATTAACTCTCTTGGATTATCTGCATCATTTTCGTTTCTCGTGTCTGATGTTTTATATACCTTTATTGTTGCTGTTTGATTTGCTTGATCTGATGCTTGTGTTATTACTTTTCCAGTTATTGCAGGTTGTCTCTTTTGTATTCTTACTATGTATTCTTTTTCTTCCCCTGCTCCATTTTTTACTGTTACAGTAACATCTGTTATGTTTTCTTTTAAACTTATATTTTTCTGATTTGATGGTGAATCATATGATGTCTCTCCATTTGTATCTTTTATTTTTACTTGTGATGTTTCTGTTGTTACTTCTGCCCATAATGAGCTGTTATCTTGGCTATTATCTACTTCTACTAAATACATTCCATCTTCTCCTTGAGTAACTTCTTCATCGTCTACTTTAATTTTCACTTTCAAATCTTCCAATATATCTGGTTCTTCTATTTCTTTTATTTTTAAAACATAATCTTTTTCTTGGTCTATTTCTCCATCAAACATTGCGGTTACTTTTATTGGTATTTCTTTGTCTGCTAGTGAGCAATTTGTATATATATTTTCTCCTTGGACACCTGTGTTTCCTTTTATGCTTACATATTCATCTGGATTACTTGCTATTGCTTTTATTTGAGCCTGTGTTGTTCCTTTCTCAACACCAATTTCAAATGTCTTATCATCTACCTTAGTCGCTAATCTTCCATCTAAATATACTTTTTCTAATCCTAAATTAGGTTGTGCTTTATGGATTGTTAATGTACTAGTTCTTATAGTTCCGTCTATTGCTGTTACTGTTATTGTTTTTACTATGTCTCCATTTGGTAGGATTACGTTTTCTTCTAATTGTCCTTGTTTTTCTTCTCCTCCCATTGTTACTTTTGCTAAAATATTTGATAATACTATTTTTACTTTTGCTATTTCTTCTGATGATTTTACAGTTACTTCATAGTTTCCACTTTCATCTTCAATTATGTGCTTATTATTTACTTCTAACCATTGTATTTTTGTATCATTTGATAAACGTACAAACATTATATTATATGTTTTTGTCACTGTTCCATCTTGTGATGTTATTACTAATGGTACTGTTATTGTTCCATTTGATAAATCTAGTGGTATTCTTTGTGACGTTTCTCCTATTGTTTCTTCTGTATCCCCTATTTTTATACTTGCAAATTCATTTTCTGGAACAACTCTTATTGTACTTGAATCTTTTGTTTTTCCAATTGATACTATGCATGTTGGTACTGAGTCTTTATCTGCAAATCTATCTGTGATTTCCTGTCCATCTACGTAGATATGTTCTGCATCTGCATTACTTGATTTTCTTAATAATTGTATTGTATATTCTTGCGTTCTTCCTGATTCTGCAATTGCTGCAAATGTTATATATACTTCCTCTTGGTCTTTTACAGATATGTTGTTTATTGATATGATTGGTGTTCCTGTTGTCTCTCCTGATGTTATTGTTGTATACATATTATTTGCTTCTATTGATAGACTCACTTGTTCTATATCTCTTGATAGATATTCTTTATATGTGTGTGTTTCGGCATTATAGTTTGTCACAACATTTTCACCGTTTTTTACAACTTTTATACTTACATCATCTGATATCAAGTTTATTTCTAATTCTTTTGTTATACTTTCTGTTTGTTCATCTTGTGCTTGTACATTAATATTTAATGTTATTTTTCTATTTCCGTCTTTAAATATTTCAGTTGATGTTGCTGGAGTTTGTTGCCATTCTGTTCCATCTCCGATTTGTATTTTTGCGTGTGATTCATTTGCTGTTACTTCTATTAGTGCTTGTTGTGTGTCTTTTCCCTTATCATATACTGTTGCTACATATTTTCCGTCTACTTCTGATATTACTTTGTTATCTACTTTTACTGTTTTTATGCTTGTGTCTGTTGATTTTTTTACAATTCTGATATGGTATTCAGCTGTTTCCCCATTTTCAGCTGTTACAGTGGCTGTTATTTCTGTTATTTCACTTGCTATGTCTACAGTTGTTGTTATTGTTTTTGTTTGTGTATTTCCTGCCATTTCTATTGTTGCTTCGTCATTGTTTGCTGTTACTTGGATTGTTGCTTGTGTATCATTTCTTTCAATGTATTTTGTGTAAGTATTTGTTGTTGTGTCTATTTCGTCTGCTGTTTCGTTGTTTATGTTTATGTTACAACTTGTGTCATCTGATTTTCTTTCTATTATTACATTGAATGTTTTTGTTACACTTTCGTCTTGTGATTTTATTGTTATTTGTATTATTGTTTTCTTTTCTTGACTTAGTGTTATTGTTCTTCTGCTTGCTCCTTGTTCAGCTTCATTGTCTCCTATTGTTACTTTGGCATATTCGTTTGTTGCTTTTACATATATTCTTGCTGTTGTAGCGGTTTCTGTTGTTACTGCATAATATCCTTCTTCTGTTTCTATTGCGTCTTTTCCATCAACTTGGATTAGTTCTAAGTCTGCATTATTTGATTTGTATTTGATTGTTACAGAATATTCTTTTATTCTTGTTGGGTCATTTGGATCTTTTGCTTGGATTATTACTGTTGTTTCTTCTCCTGTTATTTGTATTTGTTCTATGTGTTCTTCTGCTGTTTTTTCTTCTCCATAAGTTCCTTCTACTCCTTGTTTTATTGATATTAATGCTTTTGGATTTTTTGGTTTTACTTTTAGTGCTGATTGTGTTACATTTCTATCTATAAATATTTCGTAACTTCCGTTTTTTATTGTACATTCATTGTCATCTATTTTTACACTTTCTAATCCTAAGTCTGTTACTTTTTGTATTGTTACTTTATATTCTTTTGTTTCTCCGTTTTCTGCTTTTATAGTTATTGTTATTTCTTTTGTTCCTTCATCCATTGTTATTGTTGCATTTTGTGTGTTGTTTTCTGAATAGTCTCCATCTGCTATTTTTACGGTTGCATAGCTGCTTTCTGCTATTGCTGTTATATCAACATTTTCCATTGTGTCTGGTACTTTTACTAGATATGTGTTGTCAGATGTTTTTAGAATATCCCCATTTTCTATTCCTTTTACATCTATTGATTTTAGTTCTGCATTATTTGATGCTCTTATTATTGTTATTTCATAGTTTCCTATTGTTCCATCTTGTCCTGTTACTTGTACTGGTACACTTGTTGTTTCTTCTGTTGTTATTATTTCTTTTGTTGATTCTTTTGGTTCTGCTATACTTCCATCTATTGAGATTTGGGCTAATTCGTCTTTTGCAACTACTTTTAGATTTACACTTTCTTGATTTCCTATTCTTATTGTTCCTTTGTTATTCCTGTCTAATTCTATTACTTTTTCTTTTGTTTCTCCATTTTCTTCATAGTTGATTGTTATTGTTGCTCCAGTTTCATTTGGTAGTTTGTCTACTATTAATGTGTAATCTTTACTTGTTCCATCTTCTGCTTTTATTGTTATTGTGATTGTGTTTTCTAAGTCTGATGTTGTAACACTTGCTTTTTGTTCTTCTTGTGTTGGTGTTGTTCCATTTATACTTACTGTTGCATAACTATTATTTGCTATTGCGTCTATATTTACAGATGATGTTAAGTATTTCTTTGTTATATGATATTTTCCATCTGCATCTGTTTCAAGTGTTTCTCCATCTACTTTTAAAATTGCTAATTTGCAATCATCTGATTGATTTGTAACTATTAGTGTGTATTCTTGTGTTGTTCCGTCTTGTGCTGTTACTTTTATTTTTACTTGTACTTCTTCTGTGTCTTTTGCTATTGTTGCACTGGCTGTTCCTGTAACTTCTATATTGTTTTCTATTTGGACTTTTGCTTTTTCGTCTTCTGGTATTACATATAGTTCAAATAATGTGTCATTTTTGTTTACTCGTGTTTCATATTTGTTTACAGGTACTGCATTTGCTGCTTTTCCATTGACTTTTACACTTAATAAATTTACATTGTCTGGAAGCGCATGTATTATTAGTTTATATACTCTTGTTGTTCCATCTTCTGCTGTTACTGGTATATTTACTGTTAATGTTCTTCCTTCCATTTTTATTTCTCTGTAGGTTGCTCCTAATTCTTGTTCATTTGTGTTTATTCCTACTTTTGTTGTTAGTTCTTCTGCTATTGCTCCTATTGTTATTTTGCCTGCTTTTTTGTCTAAAGTATATTCATATGTGTCTTCTGATACACTACTTATTGTTGCTTCTTTTCCATCTACAGTTACTTTCTTTAAATTTGTATTACTATTTTCTGTGTAAATTTCTAGTGTGTATGTTGCTACTTCTCCATTTAGTGCTTTTACTAAAATTTCTACTTTTGTTGGTTCATTTTTCCCAATTTCTACCAATCTTGTGGATATCTTAGTTTCGTATTTTTCTCCATTTACACTTACTTTTGCTTGGTCATAACCTACTGTTCCTATTACATCTACTTCACTATATTTGTCTGAGATATTTACTTTAAAGTTGTTTGTTCCTGCTTCTCTTGTTGCTACTTTAGAAAATTCTTCGTTTCCTACTGTTACTGATAATAGTGAATTGTCTGCTGATGGTTTTCTTATTTTCAATATATATTCTTTTGTTTTTGTGCTGTCTTCTGGATCAGTTACAGTTATTCTATATGTTGTTTCTTCTTCTGCTATTTCTAATTCTTCTGTTGATATATGAACTTTAGCTTCTGTTTCCCCAATTTTTACTAAGTCATTATCATTAATAGTGATAGCAGTTACTGCTACTGTTTCAGCATTTTCACTTATGTATGCATTATATATATTTCCTATTGGCTCTATTTCTTGTCCATTTACTGTTAGTGAGAATATACCTTGTATTAACTCTGTTCCTTGTTTGTCTAATGTTAATGTGTATTCTTTTTCTCTTTCGTTTTCTCCTTCTCCTGCTCTTACGTAGATTTTTACTATTGTTTGTTCTTGGGTCGTTGCTACTACTTTTGTTGTAACTTGTGTTTCTTCTCCCAATTCATTTATTTCTGCTCTTGCTTTACTATATAAAGTTTTAGCCATTATTGTGCTATAATCTGCATCTGCTGGTATTGTTGCTTTATATGATGTATTTCCTATTTTTGTTGCTTCTTTTCCATCTACTGTTATTGTTTCTAATTGTGTTAGTGCATCTTCTTTATATATTGTTAATGTATATGTTACTTTGTCACCATTTTCTGATGTTACTTGAACTGGTATTGTTTTCTTTATAACAGTTGTCATATCAACTGTCTTTGTTGTTTCTTTTGTTTCTTCTATACTTGCATCTATACTTACTGTTGCTTTTGAATCACTTGCTACTGCATGTACCTCTGGCTTTGTTACAGTATCTTTTACAATTATTTCGTATTCTGTTGAACTTATTGATGTTGCTTGTACATTGTCTATTGTTAGACTTTCTAGGCTTGCATCATTTGACAATATGTTTATTGTTAATATGTAGTCTACTGTTTTTCCATTACTTGCTTTTACTTTAATTTTTTGTACTGTTGGATTTGTGTCTAATGGTATATCTTGTGTTAATGTTCCTCCTATTACATATGTTGTTCCTCCATCAATACTTATTTCATCTGCTGAATCTTTTGTTGTTATTTTTAAAGTTCCTGTTCCATCTAGATTTTTTTCTACAGACACTTCATATTTGTTTTCACCTGATACTTTTGCCTCTTTATTATTTACAGTAATACTTTGTATTCTTTGCTCATCTAATGGTTGTACTACTCTTAGTGCTGTTGCTTTTACTCCTGTTGCTTTATCTGTAGCTGTTATTGTAGCTGTTCCCATGTCTTGAGATGCTAATACACCATTATCTACTGTTACTACATCTGTATTACTTGATTTCCAATCATAATCTGTTAGTGCTCTTTCATTATGGTTAAATACATTGAATATATTAGCTACTATTTTTACTGTTTCTTGTTCTGGTTGTTTCATAGTTCTTGCATCTGGTACAATTTCAAAATTTCTGTCTCCTACTAATGTAAAGTCATAACTTTCATCATAAGTGCTGTTTCCTAATTGACCATATTCATTTGCTCCTGCTCCATATACAAATCCTTCTGTATCTATTACATAATTATCTTTATAGCCTGCTCCTACTGTCAAATATGTTTTTTCTTCTGCTATTCGTATTTTTTGTAATATTACACTTGCACTTGTTTCGCCTATTCCAGCTTGGCCTTTGCTATTATCCCCATATGTATAGCTTGCACCATATTTATCTAGTAATACTACACTTTCGTTTTTACCTGATATGTCTACCATTCCTGAGTTTATTACTGTTGTTTTTTGGGCATTAGCTTGTTTTGCATATTTTGTTGTTCTTTCTACACTTCCATCTGTTTTTAACACTACTATTCCAGTTTGCAAACATTGTACTTTTACAGCATTTTCAACTGTTTGAACTTTTATCGGTTGCGATACATATGTATTTAATGCTGGCAATATTTTTTGTCCAAATTCATCATAATTATATTTAAATTCTTCGATTTGTTCTTTGCTATTGTCTCCAAATACATATACATCTCCTGTTGAATCTATTATTGCACTTAGATTTCCACCTGCTGCTACTTTAACCACTTGGTTATCTAGTCCTGTTATTTTTTCTGGTATACTTACTGTTTCTGTTGTTCTATTTCCTAGTTGTCCCTTACTGTTTAATCCCCATGTATATACATTTCCTAATTTATCTATTGCTATTGCATGATTATCTCCTGCTGCAACTGATACTATATTTGTTAGGTTTTGTACTTGTACTGGTTTTTTAGCTGATACCCTATTCCCTTGGCCTAGTTGTCCATATGTGTTATCTCCCCATGCCCATACTGTTCCATCTTCTCTTAATGCTACTGTGAATTTCTTTCCTGCTTCGATTTGTTTGTATGTGGCTAGTATGTTTGTTTGACTTGGCACATTTATTGGTGCTAATTTGTCATTTCCTAATTGTCCATCTGAGTTATATCCAAATCCCCATATACTTCCATCTGCTTTTAATACTGCTGCATATCCATCTCCTCCTGCTATTTTTGAAGCATATTTTGAATCTGATTCTATTACTCTTACTATTACTATGTTTTCTTTTCCTGTTGCAACTTCTTTTACTTTTATCCAAGTTGTTCCTACTTTTACTCCTGTTACTAAACCATTTTCTCCTACTGTCGCTATATCCTCATTTAGTGATTCATATTGGAAATCGCTATCTTCTTCGTTGTCTTCTTTAAATACATTAAAGCTGTATTTTGGAGTTATTTGTATTTGTTTTGCTCCATTTACATTAACAGTTATTTCTGGCTCTTCTGCATATGATGAGTCATTTCCTATTTTTACTGGTACTCTGCTGTTTGTTTTTGTTTTTACTGATGCTGTTCCATGATAGTAGTCTCCCCATCCATATACATTTCCATCATATTTTATTGCTACATTGTATGTATTTCCAGATGATATTGACATCATGTCTTGTACTTTTGTTATTTCCGTGAATAACAATTTATCATCTTTTGTTCCTATTCCTAGTTGTCCATTACTGTTTGAACCTGTAGAGTATAATACTCTATTTGCTCCTAATACTACTGTGTGGTTTCTTCCTGCTGATATTTCCATGATGTTTGTCATATTTGTTTTGGTTGGTATTGTTACATTTGTTTTTGTTCCTAATCCTAATTGTCCATTTTCATTATATCCAAATGTATATACTTCTCCATTTGTTGTTAGTAATACACTGTGGTTATCTCCTGCTGATATTTTTCCTACTGTTGCTGGTACTTCTATTTGTGTAAAGATATTTGTTTTTCCTTCTGTTTTTCCAGTTTGTCCATAACTATTTAGACCACTTGTTAGAACTTTACCTTTTGTTGTTAATAACATTGTGTGATTTTTTCCTATTGATATGTCTAATATGTTATTTACATAGTTTAGTAATGTTGGTGTTTTTACTTCTTTGTATGTTCCTACTCCCAATTCCCCATTTGAGTTTAGTCCCCATACATATACATATCCGTCTTTTGTTAATATCATGCTTTGGTCATTGTTTGCTGCTATTTTCTTTACATTACTTATTCCTAAACGTGATGGTGTAGTTTTTAGTTTTGTTCCTAATGCATTATTTGAATTTACTCCCCATACCCATACATTACCTTCTGTGTCTAATGCTAAGTTATGTGTGTTTCCTACTGCTATTTGTGTTATTTTTATGTTGCTTGGGAATGATACTTGGATAGGTCTATCACTACTTATTGATGTTCCATTTCCTAATTCATAACTTGAATTTAGTCCATATGCCCATACTGTTCCATTTGCTTTTAATACTACTGTGTGTGACATACATGTTAATGCCATTGGTTCTATTTCTACACCTTCTGGTAATACTGTTACATTTGCTATACTTGTTGCTCCTGTATCAGCTTTTGTTACTATTGCTGTAGTTTTTCCTTCTTTTTGTCCTGTTACAAGTCCTGTGTTTGAAATACTTGCTATATTGCTGTTTCCAATGTTGTAGTTTATTGTTCCTGTTTCTTGTATTTCTTTTAATACATTAAATGTTTTGTTTGTTACTGTTATTTGATGTGTTTCTCCTAGGTGTAATATAATGTCATATTCGTCTAATCCCGCTTCTTCTGCTCCTACTAATACTGGTTCTACAGATGTATTATATAAACTGTTTCCTAGGTTTCCATATGTTCCTAATCCCCACATGTATACAAATCCTTGGGTATCTATAATGCCTCCATTATCTGTTCCAATATCTCCTGAAATAGATGTGTTTACATTTTCTAATTTAGTTGGATATATTTGGTTTTTTGTTGCAGTTGTTCCTAATTTATTGTTGTTGTTGCTTCCCCATGTATATGTGTCTCCATTTTTCATTATTGCCATTGAACTTCCTGATCCTGCTTTTAGTTCTTTGATGTCTGTTAGATTACTTTTTTCTGTTTTTATCACTGTAGGTGAGTTTTTGCTTACTGTTGTTCCATCTCCTAATTGACCATTTGAATTTGCTCCTATGCTATATCCTGTTCCTTCTTTTGTTAGGAATAGTGCATGATTTGTACCTTCTGATACTCTTAGGATATTATCTATTTCTAGTTTTTCTCCTTCTAATGTATACACTTTTCCTGTTTGTGTTACCACATAGCTTGGTGAGATGTCTATAGCATTATTTATTGTTGTTAATTTTGTTGCTGTTGATTTGTATGTATTTCCCCAAACCCATACATTTCCATTTTCATCTAATGCTATTGTTTTGTTTGTTCCTGCTGATATTTTTACTATTTTTTCTAGTGGTTTTCCGTTTTGTTTTATTACTTGAACTGGTGTATTTCTACTTGAAGATGTTCCATCTCCTAATTGACCATATCCATTATATCCAAAGCTCCATACTGTTCCATCATCTTTTACTACTACTGTGTTATAGCTTCCTACTGATATATCTATTGCGTTTTCTATATCCATTACTTTTGCTGGCATTGCTTTATTTATATTGTCTCCTGTTCCTAATTGTCCATATGAGTTACTTCCCCATGTCCATACAGTTCCATCTGTTTTTAATGCTGCTGTATGTGTAGCTCCTATTTCTAATTTTGGTACTGTTACTTTTCCTACTGGTACTACCTGTACAAATATTGTTGTTGATTTATGTGTTATTGTGTGTGTTGCTATTATTTCTACTGTTCCCATTTTATTTGCATGGATTGTTCCATCTTGGTCTACTATTGCTATTTCATTATTTAGTGTTTCGTAGGTGATGTTGTTTTGGTCTACTAGGTCATTTATTAAGTTGAACTTATTGTCTAGTGTTGCTGTTACTTGTTTGTCTTTTCCTTCTTCTATTGATATTCTGTTTTCACTTACATGTACATATGTGTCTCCTATTACTGTATATTCATTTGTTGATACATTTGAACCTATTCCTAATTGTCCATTTCCGTTGTATCCTGTTGTATATACAAATCCACTTCTGTCTGATGCTATACTATGGTTTGTGTTTGTGTCTATATTTTTTACTTGGTCCATATTTTTTGCTTTTTTTGCTATTGTTATATTACTTGTGCTTTCTCCTTCTCCTAATTGTCCATAGCCATTATATCCTGAAATATAGATTTCTCCTGTACTTGATAACATTTGTAAAGTGTTTTCTCCTGCTTGTATTTCTACAATATTTTCTAGGTCTTGATATGATGTTCCTTCTGTATCTTGTGTTTTTACTGTTGTTGGTGTTCCTACATTTGTTGTGTTTCCTTGTGATAATTGTCCATATCTGTTATATCCCCATACCCATACTTTTCCTTTTGAATCTAATGCTGCATAGTGGTTTTCTCCTGATGTTACTTCTACTATATTTTTTAATCCGTCTATTTTTGATGGGTTATCTGATAAGTTCCATACACTTCCATCTTCTGCTAATATTAGTTTTTCATTTAGACTTATTGCTTTTCCATAGGAATTGATTTTTGTTGGAGTTTTATTATATTTATATCCCCATATATAAATTTCTCCTTGTTTATTTATTGCTATACTTACATCTTTATAGCAATATACTTTTTCAATTTCTTCTAAGCTTTCTATTCTTGTTGGTATTTCTTTTGTTGATGTTGAATCATCTCCTAATTGTCCATAGCCATTGTATCCCCATGAATATACATGACCTTCGCTGTCTAATGCTAGGTTATGATTATATCCTACAGCTATGTCTTTTATGTTGTTTAAGTCTATTTCTTTTTCTGTTGTTGTTGTTTGTGTTGTTCCTTCTGGTGTTTCTATTTCTTTTGTTTCTTTGTATTTTCCTTTTTCTATTTGTATTGGTTCTGTTGTATTTATTGCACTTGTGTTGTTTCCCCAACTCCAGATTGTTCCATCTTGTTTTAGTGCTAGTGAATGTGAACTTCCTACTTGAACCTTTTCTTCTACTTTTTTGTTTTCTCCTATTACGTTTATTACTACTCTTGTTTCTTCTTCTGTTCCTTTTGCTGTTACTGTTATATATGCTTTTCCTAATCCTGTTGCTGTAACTTTTCCTGTTGCTTCATCTATTTTTGCTATTGTTTCGTCTGATGTTTTGTATGTAAATCCTTCATTTTCTGTTTCTTCAAATAATATGTTGAATCCATATACAGTTTTTGGATTTATTTGATAGTTTGGATTTGATAGTTTTAGTGTTACTTCTCTTTCTTCTAATTTTATATGTGGTGTTGATATACATGTTATCTGATTTTTAGAATTTGTTGTTCCATCTCCTATATTTCCATATCCATTATATCCTACTCCCCATACTGTTCCATCACTTTTTGCTAGTTCTGCACTGTATCTTCCTCCTGATACTATCATTGAATCTGTAAAGTCATTTCCGTCTTTTTCTTTCATATATACAGGTGTTGATTTTGTTTCTGTTGTTCCTGATGCTAATTGTGAGTAGTTGTTTAATCCCCATGCTAATACTTTTTCTTCTGATGTTATTGCATATCCTGTATAATATCCAACTGATATTGATGTTATATCTTTTAACATTCCGTCTGGTCCTTTTAATTGTTGTGGTGTTGCTCCTCCTACAGTTGTTAATTGGTTATTTGTATTGTTTCCAAATCCCCATACTGTTCCATCTGATAATAATACTATTGTACTATTTGTTTCACTTGCAGATACGTCTGATACATTTTCTAATGTTTGAATTTGTGTAAATTTACTTCTGTTTGATGTTGATCCATTTCCTAATTCTCCATAATAATTGTATCCTGTTGACCATAGATGATTATTGTTGTCTATTACATATGATGTATAGTTTCCTGCTTCTATTTTTATTATTCCTTCTAAGTCGTCTACTTTTACTGGAAGTACTGTATTTGTTGTGTTTCCTAAGCCTAATTGGCCATATCCGTTATATCCCCATGTATATACATTTCCGTCTTTATCTAATGCTATTGAATGATAATTTCCTGCTGATATTGCTACTATGTTTTCTAGTACTCCTTCTCCGTCTGGTGATTTTACTTGTACTTTTTCTGTTGAGCTTGTTGTTGTTCCATTTCCTAGTTCTCCATAGCCATTATATCCCCAAGACCATACATGTCCTTCTGTGTCTAGTGCTAGTGTGTGTGTTCCTCCTAGTGATATTTGTGTAATATTATTTATTCCTGTATATGTTGGTAATACTTTGTATGTTGTGTCTCCTGTTCCCAATTGTCCATATCCATTATATCCATAACTCCATATCTCCCCATTTGATTTTAGAGTTACTGTTGAATAATTTTGGGTTTCGATTTGTGGGAATGTTACATCTTCTTCTCCTAATACATATACATCTGCTGATGTTGTTTCTCCTGATTTTTTGTCTGTTACTGTTACTGCTGTTTTTCCTTTTTTTACTGCTGTTATTTTTCCTGTTGTTTCTTCTACTGTTGCTATTTTTTCATTTTTTATTTGATATGTTAAGTCTGTGTCTTCTATTGTTGTATATAATAGGTTAAATCCTTGTGACATATTTACTTTTGCATTTTTGTTTTGTCCTATTCCTTTTATTCTTATTGGTGTTTCTTCAAATAGTAATACAGGTTTGCTTATACATACAAATTCATTTGAATTTACTGCTGAACTATTTCCTAATTGTCCAGAATAATTTTTTCCAATAGTCCATACTTTTCCATCTTCTCTTACTACTACTATTGTTCCTTCTCCTGCTGATACATTTATTATTTTATCTATGTTTTCTTTGTCTTTTCCATATTTTAAGTCTACTGGTAATAAATTGTTTGTAGTTGTTCCATTTGAAGATTGTGAATAGCCATTATAACCCCATGAAATAGCTGTTCCATCTTCTTTTATTGCAACTGCATATTCATTTCCTGCTTGTATTGATTTTACTCCTGATAGATAAATTGGCGTTGTAGTTGTTTGGGTTTCTTCCCCTTCTCCTGTTGTTATTGTTTCGTATTTTTCTATTACTTTGTCAAATGATTTTCTTGTTTGTGTTGCATTGTTTCCTAAGTTTCCATATGTGTTATATCCACTTGATAATACCTCTCCTTTTTTGTCTAATACTATTATTGTGTTGTTTTCTACTGCTATATCTATTATTTGTTCTAGTGTTGGTACTTTTCTTGGTGTATATATGTTGTCTATTGAAATTCCTTGTTGTCCATAGCTATTATATCCCCATGTATATAAGTTGCCATCTCCATCTATTGCTGCTGATGTATTATTTTTTGTTGCTATTTTTGTTATGTTTGTTAATTTTATTTTTGTTGGTATACTATTGCTTATTCTTGTTCCATCTCCTAGTTGTCCGTTTTGGTTATAGCCCCATGTATATACATTTCCTTCTTTGTCTATTGCCATAGAATGATAATTTCCTGCTGATACTTTTTCTATGTTTTCTAAGTTTGGTATTTCTTGTGGTGTGTATGTATTTCCTGTTCTTCCTAATTGTCCATAACTATTTGATCCAAATGAATATACTTTTCCATCTGCTGTTACAAGTAGAGCATGGTTGTTTCCTGCTGCTATATCTACTACATTTTCTATGTTTATTTGTGTTGGTCTATATCTGTTTGAATTGTCTCCTAATCCTAGTTGTCCATAGCCATTATATCCCCATGTCCATACTGTTCCATCTGCTTTTAATGCTAGTGTAAAGTCTGTGCCACTTACTGTTTTTGCTATTGTTTTGTCATTTTTTCTTAGTACTTGTACATCTATTAATACTTTATTTGGTAATTTATTTGTTGATACTTCTATTTTTGTTGTTCCATATTTTTGTCCTGTTACTAGTCCTGCATCTGTTACTGTTGCAATGTTTTCGTCTAATGTTTTGTATGTTATTTCTTCATTTTCTACTTGGTCTATTAATAGATTAAATCCTAAGTCTGTTTTTGCTTCTATTTGTTTGCTTAGATTGTTTGTTTCTAAGTTTAATACTATTTTTCTTGTGTTTACTTCTAGGCTTGCTTCTGAGATGTTTGCTGGTTCTGTTGTACTTGTTGTTGTTTTATTTCCCATTGCTCCATATCCATTATATCCTACTGTGTATACTAAACCTGAATCATCTACTATTGCTGCTGTTTGGCTTGATATATTTTGTGTGCTTGCCATTGTTATTATGTTTTTGTCTTCTTGTACTTTTGTTAATGATGTTAGTGTTTTTGTGTCTTGATTAAATAATTGTCCATAGTTGTTGTATCCTGTAACATATATTCCTGCTGTTTGGCTTAGATTTCCTTCTGTTCCTGTTGTTGTTGGTTTTATTGATAATATACTTGTGTATCCATTTGCTTCTATATCTTTTACTCCTGTTACAGTGTTTCCTTTTGAGTCTACCATTGTTACTGGTAACATGTAGTTTGTTGTATTTCTTGTTCCTAATTGTCCATAATAGTTATATCCTAATGAATATACTGTTCCATTTTCTGCTAGTGCTAGCGTATGTAGACTTCCTGCTGATACCTTTTTGATATTATTTAATACTGTTGTTGTTCCTGTTCTCATTTGTTGTGGTATGCTGTAATTTGTTTTGTTATTTGTTCCTAATTGTCCATAATAGTTATGTCCTGTGCTCCATACTGTTCCATCTGCATCTAACATTACTATATGGTTATCTCCTGCTGACATTTGTATTATGTTTGATACTTTTTGCATTTTTTGTGGTGTTGCATTTGGATTATTTTGACTTGTACTTCCTCTTCCTAATTGTCCTTCATAGTTATAACCCCATCCATATACTTTTCCACTTTCTGTTAATGCATATGATGAATGTCCTCCTGCTGTTATTGCTATTACTTTTTCTGGTATTCCTGTTACTTGGACAAATTCACTTGTATTTGTTGTGCTTGAATCTCCTAGTTGTCCATATTCATTATATCCTGCTGCCCACACTGTTCCATCTGATTTTAATACCAATGTATGACTATATCCTGCTGCTACATCTATTGCATATGTTGATTGTGTTTCGTCTTTTGAGTTATAGATGTTTGTTTTTGTTGGTCTATTTTTGGTTTCTGTATTTCCTATTCCTAGCTGACCATAGCCATTATATCCCCATGTCCATACTTCTCCATTTGCTTTTAGTGCTACAAAATGATTTCCCCCTCCTACTATTTTGGCAGCTGTGCGTCCTTGTTCCCCATTTACTTGGACTTTTACTGCTGCATAGCAGTCATTTTGTTTGTTATACACTTTTATGTATGTTGTTCCTGTTCCTGTTGCTGTTACTACTCCTTTGTCATCTACTGTTGCTATTTGGTCATCTTGTGTTTTGTATTCACATTCTCCCTTTTCTACTTCTTCATATAATAAATTGAATCCTGCTGTTACTGTGTATTCTATTTTTTCTCCTGTGTCTCCTGCTTTTTTGTAGTTTATTACTTTTGGTGTTGTGTTTAATTTTACTTGGCTTATAAATACTTTTTCTGTTGTGTTTTCATATGTTCCATTTCCTATTTGTCCTTGTCCATTATATCCTACTGTATATACATTTCCTTTTGTGTCTACTATTAATCCTGTTTGTCCTTCTGTTAATGCCATTGTTAGTATATCTTTTTCTTTTTCTACTTCTGTTGCATAATATGCTCTTGTTGTGTTTCCTGTGAATAGTTGTCCATAGTCATTTCTTCCTATTACATACATTCCTTGTGGATTTCCTTCTGAGTCCTTCTTTCTTGATATAAATACTGAGTTTTCTCCTGCTGAAATATGTTTTGCATCTGATACATATTTGTTTGATGTGTTTTTTGTATATACTGCTGTTGTTCTATCTGTTGAGCTTCCATCTCCTAATTGACTGTAATAATTGTATCCTACTCCTTCTACATATCCTCCTTCTGTTAACATATATGTATTATTACTTTTAGCTGATATTTCTTTTATTCCACTTATTGATGTCATTTGTTGTGGCAATGTTTGTAATGTTGTGTTTCCTATTCCTAATTGTCCATTTCCATTATATCCTGTTCCCCATACTTTTCCTTCTGCATCTAGCATTACTATGTATTCTGCTCCTGATGATATTTGAATTATGTTTGATACTTTTTTCATTTTTGTTGGATATAAAACAGGGTCATCTGATTTGCTTCCTTGTCCTAATTCTCCATATCTGTTACTTCCCCATCCATATACTTCTCCATTTGTTGTTAAGGCATATCCTGTATAATATCCTGTTGTTATTTGTACTATGTTTTCTAGGATTCCTTCTCCATTTGGACCTTTTACTTGTGTGAATATTTTTCTTTCTTCTGTGTCTCCTGTTCCTAATTCTCCATATTGATTGTATCCTGTACTCCATACTGTTCCGTCTGCTCTTAATATTATTGTGTGATTATATGATGCTGCTATGTCTATTGCATCTGTTATTAGTTCTTCTTCTTTTGTTCCATCTTCTAAGATTTTTTCTGCTTTTGCCTGTGTTGGCTCTGTTCTTGCGTTTGTATCACCTAGTCCTAATTGGCCATTTCCATTATATCCCCATGTCCATACTGTTCCATTTCCTTTTAATGCTGCATAATGGCAATTTCCTCCTACTACTTTTGGTTGTGCTTTGTTTTCTGAACCATTTACATTTACTTTTACTGCATTCCATGAGTCTGTCGTTGTATCATGTACTTTTATGTTTGTAGTTCCTATTCCTGTTGCTGTTACTGTTCCTTGGTCATCTACTGTTGCTACTTCTGAATCTAATGTTTTAAATTCATATGTACTTCCTTCTATATTTTCTTTTATTAGATTAAATCCTATTGTTGTTTTTGCTAGTATTTTTTCACTATTTTCTCCCACATTTTGATAGTTTATTATTTGGGATGTTACTTTTACTTGTATATTGCTTATACATATTTTGTTTTTTGTATTTTCGTATATTCCGTTTCCTAATTGTCCTTGTCCATCATATCCCACTGTATATACATTTCCTTCTCCATCTACTATTAACGCTGTACTGTATTGTGTTGGTGCTATTTCTAATATGTCTAGGTTTTTTTCTACTTCTTTTGCATATGGTTGAGTTGTTGTGTTTTGTGTAAATAGTTGTCCATAATTATTGTATCCTATTACATACATTCCTTGTGATTTTCCTTCTGTATCCTTTTTTCTTGATATGTATGTTGAGTCTCCTCCTGCTTTTACATGTTTTGCATCTGATACTAAATTTCCTGATGTGTTTCTTACATATGTTGGTGTTGATATATTTGTTGAGTTTCCGTTTCCTAGTTGTGAGTTTGAATCATTTCCTACTGAATATACATATCCATTTTCTGCTAGCATTATTGAATGATTTGTTCCTGCTGCTATTTCTTTTACTCCACTTATTGATGTCATTTGTTTTGGTTGCACTTGTATATCTGTATTTCCTATTCCTAATTGTCCTGAACTATTGTATCCTGTTGACCATACATTTCCATCTGCATCTAGCATTATTGCATGGTTTGCTCCTGCTGCTATTTGAATTATCTTTGATACTTTTTTCATTTTTACTGGATATAGTTCATTTATCTCACTACTTTTGCTTCCTATTCCTAATTCTCCATCATCATTTCTTCCCCAACCATATACTTCTCCTTCTGCTGTTACTGCATAACTTGCAGTATACCCTGCTGCTATTGATACTATGTTCTCCAAGTAATCTCCATTTTCATTTAATTTTACTTGTTGAAATGTGTTTGTATTTTCTGTTGTTCCATTTCCTAATTGGCCATAGTTGTTTAGTCCTGTTGCCCATACTGTTCCATCTGCTTTTAACACTAATGTATGATCGGTTCCTGCTGCTATGTCTATTACAGCTTTCATGTTAGTTTGTGTTGGCTCTGTTCTATTGTTTGTATCTCCTAATCCTAATTGGCCACTGCCATTATATCCCCATGTATATACTGTTCCATTTCCTTTTAATGCTGCAAAATAGTATCCTCCTCCTACAACTTTTGGCTGTGTTTCATTATTTTTTATTGTTACACTTACTTTTATTGCATTTGTTACTTCATTGTTTTGATCTTTTACTTTTATATATGTTGTTCCTTCTCCTACTGCTGTTATTACTCCATTTTCGTCCACTGTTGCCACTTCATTATCCATAGAGCTATACACTATGTCTTCATCTAATAATTTATTGGTTAAGAAACTTAGTCCTACTATTTCTGTGTGTTTTAATTGGTATTTATCTCCTTTTTGGTTTAAACTTATCATTCCATTTTCTGCTAAGCTTATTTTTGTTTTTGTAATATTTACTGGTTTGGTTGTATGTTCTGGTGCTCCTTGTCCAACTTGACCTTGTCCATCATATCCTACTGTCCATGTTCTTCCTTTTTCATCTATAATTAATCCTGTTTGATATGATATGTTTCTTGTACATGCCATTGCTAATACTTTTTTGTCTGTTTGTGTTTGATATAGTGTTGTTCTTTTTGTTGTACTTTCTGTAAAGTTTTGTGCATGGTCTGCCGCTCCTGCTACATATATTCCGTTTTCTCCTGTCGTTACCATTAATAGTCTTCCTGCACTTGCTATGTGTTTTATTCCTGATAATGAATATCCTGTTTTACTGTTTTTCATATATGTTGGAGATGTTATTGTTGTCGCTCCTCCTGTTCCTAATTGTCCATCTGAGTTTTCTCCTACTCCATATGCATATCCATCCTTTTGTAACATTAATGTATTATATTCTCCACATGCTATTTCCTTTACTTCTGATAATCCTTGCATTTCTCGTGGTGTAGATGTGTTTTCTTTGTTGTTATACACAAATCCTAATTGTGAGTCTGAGTTTCGTCCTGCAGCCCACACTGTTCCTTCTGCTGTTAATACTGCTGTGTGCAAATTTCCTGCTGCAATTTGCATTACATTTGTTACTTTTATCATTTGAGATGGTGTTAAATCTTCTTTGCTTACAGTTGTTCCATCTCCATATTCTCCACAGTCATTTCTTCCCCATGACCATACAGTTCCATCTTTTTTCAATACATGCATTGTGTTTGAGCCTGCTGATATTTGTATTACATCTGTTAAATTTGGTACTTGTTTAAATTCTGATGAATTTGTTGTTGTTCCATCTCCTAGTTGTCCATATGTATTGTCTCCTGAAATCCATACTGTTCCATCTTTTTTTAATATTGCTGTAAAATAATATCCTGCTGTTACATCTACTGCATCTTCTACTTTTGTTTTTGTTGGTTCTGTTCTATTTGTTTGATCTCCTGTTCCTAATTGTCCATTTCCATTATATCCCCATGTCCATACTGTTCCATCTGACTTTAATCCTACAAAATGGCTATATCCTCCTACTACTTTTGGATATGTTACTCCATCATCTGCATTTACATTTACTTTTACAGTTCCATAAATTTTGTTTGTACTGTCTATTATTTTTACATATGTTGTTCCTATTCCTACTGCTGTTATTTTGTTATCTTCTACTGTTACTACATCTGTGTCTAATGACTCATATGTTAAGTCTAATGTGAATTCTTTATTAATTAAATTTATTCCATATTCAAATTTTGGATCAATATATTTTGTTTCTCCTGCTTTTAAATTTTCTGCTGTTTCTTCTGTTGTAAATCTGTAATCACTTATACTGTATGCTTTGTATTGTGGTGAGCTTGTTAATGAACCATCTCCTAATTGGCCCAATCCTGCATATCCTATTGTGAATATTCTGCCTATGTTATCTACATAAGCTGTTGTTTGACTTCCCGTAGTTGTTGTCATAACTATTTTGTCTATGTTTTCACTGTTTTTTACTTTTGTGAATCTTGTGACTGTGCTTGTGTTTCCTTGTAGTAATTGTGCATATGAATTTTCTCCTACTACATATATTCCATTAGAATTTGTTATTGCTACTGATGTGTTACCTGCTGCATATATTTCTTTTACGTCCTTCATAGTGTTGTTTGAGCTATCTTTCATGTATACTAAATTTTTTCTTTGTGTACTTGAACCATCTGATAATTGATAATATCCATTATTTCCTGTAGCATACATATATCCATTGTCTGTTAATACTACTGTATGCATATATCCTGTTGCTACTTGCTTTATTCCTGTCATTTCTGATGTTCCATTTGTTGATTTCATTATTGTCCATGTTGTTATAGTTGAACTTGTTGTTTGTCCGATTCCAAGTTCTCCTTCACTGTTCCTTCCTGCTACATATGCTTTTCCATCTTCTGTTAGTGCTATTGTATGGTAATAACTTGTTGAAATTTGTTTTATGTTTGTTAATGTTGTTTTTACTGGTAACTTTTGGTCTTCAGTATTTGATATTCCTAGTTGTCCTGAACCATTTTCTCCCCATCCATATACTTCTCCATCATTTGTTATTGCAAACATTGTGTATTGTCCTGCTGATATTGATTTTATGTTTGTTAAATATCCTGTTCCATCTTCATTTTTTACTTGTACAAATGTTGATTGACTTTCTGTACTTTCTATTCCTAATTGTCCATCACTGTTTAATCCTGCCATCCATACAGTTCCATCTTTTTTTAGCACTACTGTACTTTGATATCCTGCTGCTATGTCTATTGCATCGTCTATTCCTAGATATGTTGGTCTTTTGTATATGTTTGTGTTGTTTTGTCCTAGCTCTCCACTTCCATTGCTTCCCCATCCATATACTTTTCCATCTTGTGTTAATGCTATAAAATGATTTGTACCTGCTACAATTTTTGCTTCTGTTGTTTTATTTTTTAAAGCTTCATTGTTAGCACTAGATATCGTTATACTTGTTTTTAACATAACTCTATCTTGTATATTTTTTATTAAATTCATTCCTTGATCTGTTGCTAGACCGAATAATATTGCTGAAATTATTAGCAATATTACTGCTCCAAATATTAATTTTCTTTCTCCATTATTTTTTCTTGTTTTTCCCATATCTGTACATTCCTTTCATTAGGCTTAAAGTTGTTGTTCTTTATTTTTTTCGAGCTAGCATTTTCCTTTTTT
>ERZ779799.221-NODE-221-length-20591-cov-8.961239_pt1 | contig 20591 bp, 17 predicted proteins | sample MGYA00511253_ERZ779799 | MGnify/ENA primary metagenome ERZ779799 (study PRJEB29588, sample SAMEA2159541) | human gut metagenome | biome: human gut; feature: human-associated habitat; material: faeces | place: Denmark | collected 2008/2010 ...
ACAATATGAGGTCGATATATGCTGGAAGGGAGGACGATACGTGGTGGGTACATGGTGAAGCGTGTGATTGAAGCTTTTCCCTTAGAGCAGGGCACAATGAAACGACCATAACAAGCGGGTCGTTCATTTCGGATGAAGTCGTTTTGGGTTAAAAAACAGAAATACCCAAAAAATAATGTTTTTATTGACTTCAATCTCGGATTTTGTGGCTATCTTTGCGGTAAGATATGCTATACACAGCATAACCCAAGAATAAGAAAGCAAAACCATGACAGCTACAGAGCAGACAAAACAGTCGTTGGAGCGGTTTTTCAACAAGATTGCCCAAAAGTTACCCTCATGTGACGAACCGTCGCTGATGAGCGACATTCACGTCAGAGTGTCGCAGGAAAGCGGCGACGTGATGGCGTTTGACGACGACGAGAACGAAATAACCCGTTGTGTCGTTGAGCCTTGGATAGACAACAAGGAGGACGACTTCTACGACAAGGTGACCAGTCAGCTCCGCCAGCAGATGACGGCGATGAGGCAGGTGGTGGAAGGTCTTGGCGTGATGAAGCCCTACAGCTATGTGCTCGAAGATGACGACAAGGACAGCATCGCAGAGCTCTACGTCGTGGACGACGACACGATCATCGTGGGCGGCGACCTGATGGACGGACTGGACGAGGACCTGGACCATTTCTTCAACCAGTTGATGGATGAACATTGCTAAGCAACTGGCTCTCGGGCTTTCCGCGCTGACCCTCGGCAGCATAGCCGCCACGGCCCAGCGCCACGAAATCCTCGACCCCAACATTCGGTCGCTGCAGGTCATTGCCGACAACGACTGGAGACGGATGCCCATCATCGGCCTCCGTGGGGGGCAACTGTCCGTCAGTTTCGACGACCTCACACACGAATACCATCGCTACGCCTACCGGCTGACACATTGCGAGGCCAACTGGAAGCCTTCGGAGGCACTCTTCGAGAGCGACTACTGCGACGGCTTCGCCTCGGGCAACACCATCGACGACGTGCAGGAGAGCATCCTCACCAACACGCTCTACACCCACTATCGACTGACGCTGCCCAACGGACAGTGTGCGATGAAGCGGTCGGGCAACTACCTGCTGACCATCTACGACGAGAACGACGACGACCGCGAGGTGGCACGCATTGCCTTCATGGTGACGGAGCCGGCCGAGGCACAGATGGGCGTGGGGCTAAAGGTGCTGACCAATACGGACGCAACCATCAACCAGCACCACCAGCAGGTGGAGATGGAGGTGGGCTATGGAAGCTACAGGGTGACGGACCCACAGCGGCAGATCACCACCGTGGTGCTCCAAAACCAGCGCTGGGACGACGCCCGCTGGAATGCTCGCCCGCAATATACGATGGCCGACGGACTGAGGTGGAGCCACTGCGGCGACTACCTCTTCTGGGCGGGCAACGAGTATCGGAAGTTTGAGATCCTCTCGACCGACGTGGCAGCCATGGGAGTAGATCGCATCGACTGGGACGGCACGCAGTATCATGCCTACCCCTGGACGGGAGAGCCACGCCCCAACTACATCTACGACCCCGACGCAGACGGCGCCTTCGTGATCCGCAACTCAGACAACTACCAAGCCAATACGGAGAGCGACTACCTGCTGGTACACTTCCGCTACCGCTGCGAGAAGCCCTTTCAGGAGGCAATCTATCTGAACGGCAACTTCACGCAGGACCGCTTCCTGCCACAATACAGGATGGAATATCATGCCGAGACACAGAGCTATGAATGCAACGTGCCGCTAAAACTGGGTTATTACAACTATCAACTATTGATAATCGACGAGGCAGGACGCCCTGCCCTGCTCCCCACAGAAGGTAACTTCTACCAAACAGAAAACAGCTACCAAGCACTGGTCTATTACCGACCGATCGGCGGACGCACGGACCAGCTGGTAGGCTATGCGCAGATGAAGTGCAACGAACGGTAGGAACAGAAACCCCAAAAGACTGACAGTGATAATAGATATGAGAACAAGGAAAGCGATATTGCTGATAATGCTACTGGCGACGGTGCTGGGACTGGACGCAAAGACGTGGGAGGCAGAGGACATCCCGATGGTGCACCTCACCGACGCGCGCCGCTACGTCTGCGACCCCGACGAGATCCTCTCGCAGGCGGAGCGCGACTCTATCGACAGCTATCTCCTGCGCCTCGACAAGCAGTGTGGCGTGGAGTCGGTGTTCGTCATCGTAAAGCGCGTGAGCAACGGCGACACATTCCGTTTCGCACAGGACCTGGGCAACCGCCAGGGAGTGGGAAGCAAGAAGACCAACCGCGGACTGGTGGTGGTCGTAGCCGTGGAGGACCGCCGATACTTCATCGCTCCGGGAGAGGGCCTGGAGAAAGACCTGACCGACATAGAGTGTGACGACATCGGGCGGGCTTGCATCGTGGCCAACATGAAGCGCGGAGAGCCCGGACAGGCCGTACTGGCCACGGCCCAGGCGGTCTATAAGAAACTGAAGACCGGGACGACAGGGATCCAGGAAAACACCGACGAGGACGCTGGCGCAGGACTGGCAATCGTCCTCTTCACCGTGATCTGCATCGTCGTCGTCCTCGTCATCCTCAACCGCAGGGACAACCGCGGCAAGGGTGGCGGCGGTGGAGGAAGAAGCCGACGCTCTGGCGGTCCCTTCATCATCTGGGGCAACCCGGGCCACACCAACGACTCCGGAAGCGGATGGGGCGGGGGATTCTCCGGCGGCAGCTTCGGAGGCGGCAGTTTCGGTGGAGGTGGTGCTGGCGGAGGCTGGTAAGCCTACAGCGGGACCCGCTCCGACAGGAAGCCAAAGTCCACCAAGACTACGGAGACAACAACAGAATTTTTATCAGAAAACTATTAGTATATGGAATCAAAGAAGCTAATGAAAGTAGGGTCTATCGTCGTGGTAGTCCTGATGATTGTGGGGTGGCTGGTGAGCAGCTACAACTCCATGGTGTCCAACCAAGAAGAGGTGACAACGGCATGGAGCAATGTGGAGGCGGCTTATCAGCGCCGTGCCGACATGATGCCACAACTGGCAAAAATCGTGAAATCGTATGCCAAGCACGAGCGCGAGACGTTTGAGCAGGTGACGAAGGCACGCAATGCGGCCACACAGATACACCTCGACGCAGCCGACCTCACACCCGAGAAGCTCAAGGCCTTCGAGCAGGCACAGAACCAGGTGACGCAGGCACTCTCCCGCCTCATCGCCGTCTCGGAGCGCTACCCCGACCTGAAGGCCAGCGAAAACTACAAGTCGCTGATGGTGCAGGAAGAGGGCACGGAGAACCGCATCAACGAGGCACGCCGCCGCTACAACGAGAGCGTGCAGGGCTACAACCTCTCCATCCGCCGCTTCCCCAACAACCTCCTCGCGGGTATGTATGGCTTCGAGCGCATGACGAAGTTTGAGGCTGCGCAGGGTGCGGAGAAGGCTCCGGATCTCGACATCTAAGGGAAAAGACATCGGCACGATGCGTCCGCTGCTTGGTGGACGCATCGTACGGATGCCCTACCCTCCTACTTTCTGACGATACTCCTCCTTGATGCGCTGCTCCACCTCGTCGAGCGTTTTGCGACTGACCCTGACAGCCTTGAAATAAAGGAAAACAAAGAAAAACACAATGGCGAGGACGAGGGAAATCACAAAATTGAGCACCTGCGACTTGACGCCCAGCCACGCCACAAACTCCATGCTACCGATGAGGGCGGCAGGCGCCACCAATGCGTCCGCCCAGTTGTGCTTGCGGTAACTGCGGAGGATGCGCTGATACTCCTCGTCTTCTTGCAACAGGCGCTGACGATTGTCAGCCCATTTTTTCTCGAAAGTTTTCTCTATCATAAGTTTCTGCTTGGTTCGGTGATTCAAAAAGATCGGTGAAACGATCGTTCAGTGAGACAAAACAATCATACAAATAGACGCGCCGTAATGCCATCGCTGAGATAGATGCCCCGGCGAGTGAGGCGCAGGTGGTCGTCTTCGAGGACGAGATAGCCCTGGCGCAAGTCCTGGTCGGCAGCAGCTAAAAGGAAGTCGAGACGCTGGCTACCGAAGTCGCGCCGGATCTTGCCCAGATCAATACCTTCTGCAGTGCGCAGCGACGTCAGCACCACGTCCTCATAATGGGTGTCGGGATCGAGGGCCTCCACCGTACAGGGCCGTTCACCACGACCGATGGCAGCGATATAGGTTTCGATGTCAGCCACATTCCATGACCGCTGCCGTCCGTCGAAGGAATGGGCAGAGGCTCCCAGGCCCATATAGGGCACGTCGCGCCAATAGCTACTGTTGTGGCGGCTCTCGCGCTGGGGCAAGGCAAAGTTGCTGATCTCGTAGTGGCGGTAGCCGGCAGCAGTAAGCCGGTCCACCAGGCAGTCGTACATGCGGAGCGAGAGGTCGTCGTCGATCTCTTGAATGCGCCCCTCGCTGAGCCAGCGATGGAGCGTCGTCCCCTCCTCGTACATCAGACTATAGGCCGAGATATGCTCCACGCCGAGACGGAGGGCCTCGTCGATGTCCTGCTCCCAGTCGGTGAGGGTCTCGCCCGGAAATCCGAACATCAGGTCGATGGAGATATTGCGGATGCCCGCCTGGCGCAGCAGCGTCGTGGCCCGTCGCACCTCAGCAGCCGTATGGCGACGGCGTAGCAAGCGCAGGCGGTCGTCGGAGAAGGTCTGCGCCCCCATCGAGATGCGGTCGATGGGCGATTGGGCAATCCAATCCGCAAACGCTGGGGTAATGTCATCAGGATTACACTCCATCGTCACCTCGACAGGCTGCGACCTATATACCTTATATATATAGGAGAAGAGACGGTCGAGCTGATCCGTTGTGAGCTGGCTCGGTGTGCCACCCCCGAGATAGATCGTCGTGATGGCCTCGTCGGCGGGCAATTCCTCCGCCCGCAACGTCAGTTCTTGGCAGAGGGCATCGACGTAGGCATCGCGCAGCGCGGGAAGCGTCGTCGAATAAAATCCGCAATAGACGCAACGACTGGCACAAAATGGTATATGTATGTATAATCCTGTCATTTCACTTGCAAAAGTACTAATTAATTTTAAAAAATAGAGTACTTTTGCCATCGTTGTTTGGCTTTTACAAAAAAAATGCCTAATTTAGTGGGCGAAATGACAGAAATGCCTGTCCTCTTTCAAATACCCTACAAGTAAATAACGATATTATTAATCGCTTAAATCTATCCGATATGAAAGTATATCAGACAAATGAGATTAAAAACATTGCCTTGATTGGCAGTGCGGGTAGCGGCAAGACCACACTTGCCGAGAGTATGCTTTTCGAAGCTGGTATCATCAAGCGTCGTGGCTCCGTAGAAGCCAAGAATACGGTAAGCGACTATTTCCCTGTGGAGCAGGAGTACGGCTATTCGGTCTTCCCCACCGTATTCCATGCAGAGTGGAATGGCAAAAAGCTCAATATTATCGATTGTCCGGGTAGCGACGACTTTGTGGGGGGTGCCATCACGGCCCTCAACGTCACCGACCAAGCCGTCATACTCATCAATGGCCAGTATGGCCCGGAGGTTGGCACACAGAACAACTTCCGATATACCGAAAAGCTGCACAAGCCGGTCATCTTCCTCGTCAACCAGCTTGACAGCGACAAATGCGACTTTGATCAACTCATCCAAAGCATGAAGGACATCTATGGTCCGAAGTGCGTGCAGATACAATATCCCGTCCAGACGGGTCCCGACTTCCACGAGATCATCGACGTGCTCATCATGAAGAAACTCTCATGGGGTCCGGACGGTGGCGCACCAAAGCGCGAGGAGATTCCCGCCGAGGAGATGGAGAAAGCCATGGAGCTCCACAAGGCGCTCGTGGAGGCAGCCGCCGAGAATGACGAGGCACTGATGGAGAAGTTCTTCGAGGAGGAGACGCTCACGGAGGACGAGATGCGCGAGGGTATCCGCAAGGGCCTGGTGATGCGCAATATCTTCCCGGTGTTCTGCGTCGATGCCCACAAGGACATGGGTGTGCAGCGCCTGATGGAGTTCCTGGGCAATGTCGTGCCCTTCGTCAGCGAGATGCCGAAGGTCCATAACACGCGTGGTGAGGAGGTGACACCCGACTCCAACGGTCCGGAGAGCATCTACTTCTTCAAGACGGGTATGGAGCCGCATATCGGCGAGGTGAGCTACTTCAAGGTGATGAGCGGATCGATCAAGTCAGGCGACGACCTGACCAACGCTGACCGTGGCAGCAAGGAACGCATCGGACAGATCTTCGCCTGCGCGGGTGCCAACCGCATCCCCGTGGATCAGCTCAACGCGGGCGACCTGGGCTGCACCGTGAAACTGAAGGATGTCAAGACGGGCAACACGCTCAACGGCAAGGGTACGGAGGAGCGTTTCGACTTCATCAAATATCCCAACTCCAAGTATTCACGCGCCATCAAGGCCGTCAACGAGAGCGATACGGAGAAGATGATGGCAGCCCTGCTCAAGATGCGCCAGGAAGACCCGACATGGGTGGTGGAGCAGAGCAAGGAACTGGGCCAGACGATCGTTCACGGACAGGGAGAGTTCCACCTGCGCACGCTGAAATGGCGTATGGAGAACAACGAGAAACTCGCCGTGAAGTTTGAGGAGCCGCGCATCCCGTATCGTGAGACCATCACGAAACTCTCTCGCGCCGACTATCGCCACAAGAAGCAGTCGGGTGGTGCCGGACAGTTTGGCGAGGTCCACCTGATTGTGGAGCCATACGCCGAGGGCATGCCCGATCCGACGACGTTCAACATCAACGGCCAGGAGTTTAAGATGAACATCAAGGGCCGCGAAGAAGTGGACCTGGAGTGGGGCGGCAAGCTCGTCTTCATCAACTCCGTGGTAGGTGGTGCCATCGACGCACGCTTCATGCCCGCCATCCTCAAGGGTATCATGGACTGCATGGAGCACGGTCCGCTGACGGGTAGCTACGCCCGCGACGTGCGCGTGATCGTCTATGATGGCAAGATGCACCCGGTGGATAGCAACGAGCTCTCCTTCATGCTCGCCGCGCGCCACGCCTTCTCCGATGCCTTCAAGCAGGCTGGTCCGAAGATCCTGGAGCCGATCTACGACCTGGAGGTCTATGTGCCGGCCGACTACATGGGCGACGTGATGAGCGACCTGCAGGGCCGCCGCGCCATGATCATGGGCATGGACAGCGAGGCTGGCTACCAAAAGTTGCAGGCGAAGATTCCTTTGAAGGAGCTCTCCAACTACAGCATCGCGCTCAGCTCCCTCACGGGCGGACGCGCCAGCTTCTCGACGAAGTTTGCAAGCTACGAGCTGGTGCCCAACGACATCCAGCAGAAGCTCATCGCCGAGCATGAGGCTGAGCAGAAGGACGAAGACTAAAAAATGGGACGCTTCCTCCTGATCAAGACTGCATAAAAAAAGATGCCGCCCGAATCAGCTTTTGACTGGTTCGGGCGGCTTACTTATGCGTGGTTGGGGGCGACACGCGGGAAGCGAAGCGCGAAAGCGAAACGGGAAGCGACACGCGGGAGGCGAAGCGCAAAGGCGAGTCGCTACGGGAAGTTATCGGGGGCAGAAGACCTTCATGACCTTGGAGCCAACCTTGACGATGTTGATGCCTCGCTGCAACTGCGGGATGCGGCGGCCCTGCACGTCGTAGTATTCCGCCTCGGTGTCGTTGAGCAGATCGACAAGGGTGGCGGCATCTACCTGGTTGGTGCCTTCATCCACGCCGATGGTGAGCTGGGCGGATCCACCCTCCTGCGTAGCATCGGGCTGGATATAGGCGCGGTAGGCAGCAATCTTCACGCCCTTGGCAGCAGGCTTGTAGTCGCGGACCAGGCGGAACTGGTCTTTGGCGATGAAATAGCAGTCGTCCTTGAGTTCGATGGGCGCAAACGTACCGATCTGACGAGGACCACTCGCTGTATTCTGTTCACCACTCGCTGCATTCTGCTGACCATTCTCCCCCGTCTTGGGTTCTGTCACGGCCTTCGCCTTCTCGTCGGGAGAAGCCGTACCGCTCACGACGCAGAAGCTGGTCTGTTCCGCGTTTTTCTTGCGAACGACGACAGGCTGGCCTGCCTCTATCACGCCTTCCTCCACGCGCACGAGCTCGACACTCTCCGTTCCTACCGATTTCAGGGTATAGAAGTAGCAGGTGTTGGCCTCCGAACTGGGAAGGATGGTATAGGGCAGACAGAGCGTTGCCCATTCAGACTTTACCTCTCGCTCGTAGGAAGCGTTGTTAACGTCGCAGTCTTCGTAGAGCTTGTATGCCTTGCTGTCATCCAAAGGCAGCGCGTCGATGGTGAGTGGACTACCTGTGGCTCCAATAATCTCATTGCCATTCGTGCCAACCTTCTTGGTGAGATAACCTGACACGTAGTTTGCGTACTTACTATCCTTATTTTGAGGGATGAAGCCAATAGCACCTTTTAAGTTCTCGCAGTTGCGGAACATATTTGAACTTGAAACTCCATATTTGAATGTGAAATGATCGCTGACATAGATAGTCCGAAGCGCGGAGCATCCGTCAAACATATCGGTAACAGAATTTGCCAAACCAGTGCTGAAACTGGAAAGATCAAGCGTTTGAAGACTACTACATCCCTTGAACATAGCATCCAGCTGCATTTTGGGCCTATTAGCCGGGAAGTTGGACACATCGAGAAACTTAAGAGAACTGCAACCAGAGAACATAGCGTATAAGCCGTGATAATTCACACCCTCCGCATTGAAATGGGACAAGTCCAGCGAATCCAAACTTGAACAATTGGAAAACATTTGGTTCATGGATGTCACATTCTCCGTATTAAAACTTGAAATGTTGAGATCATGGAGCTTTGTGCACCCATAGAACATCTGGGCCATTGTTGTTACTTTCTCTGTGTTGAAATGGGAAAGGTCGAGCGTTTCGAGGTTCGAACACAGGGCAAACATCCCTGACATATTCTTGACGTTGGACGTGTTGAGGTTTTCGATACCCTCTATGCTGGTAAGATTCGTACAACCATTAAACCAATTGGAGCACGTCGTGTGGGTTTCATCACGGAAACCAGCTTTGAAGACAACCTTCTGAATTTCTGCAGCATGGGTATCCCATTCCGGATTTTTTCCATAACCCAAACCAAGGATGTTGTCGCCCGCAGGCTTCGTGGCGCCGCGATGGAAGGAGAGCGTGCCGGTTGGCGCATCCCATCGCACCCAACTGGCAGTAGCAGCCGTGAGATAACCTCCCTCTCCCGTGTGAGCCATCTCCACACCCGTCTTATTAGGGTTATAGTTGGGCAGATTAACACATCCGTCAAAAATCGAAAAATCTAGGGTTACTTTATCTGTAGTAAATGCAGAAGTGACGTAGATCTTCTTGAGGTTTTTGCAATTACTAAACGCATCAACCATGGAAACCATTTTGGGCGTTGCAAACGAGGAGAGATCAAGCGTTTCAAGCTTCGTACATGAGAAGAACATCCCAGTCATAGATTTCATGTTCTCCGTATCAAAACTGCTTAAATCAATACTTTCAAGGTTAGTACATCCTTGAAACATGTTTTGCATGTAAGCCACCTTTCTGGTATTGAAACTGCTGAGATCGAGACTCCGAAGTGACGAGCATTTTTCGAACATTGATGACATTTGCGTCACATTTGCAGTATTAAAGCCAGGGAGATCGAGACTCCGAAGTGACGAGCAATTATTGAACATTCCTAGCATAGTGGTCACGTTTTCGGTATTAAAACTGGAGACATCGAGGGTTTCAAGCGTGCTACAAATGCAGAACATATTCTCCATAGTGGTTACTTGTCCAGTTTTAAAATCAGTAAGATCGAGCTTGGAAAGCGCCCTACAGCCATAGAACATCGCTTTCATGTCTTTCACGTTTTCAGAATTAGAACCGGATAGATCGAGTTCGGTAAGACTTTCGCAACCTTTGAACGTTGCATTGAGATCAGTCACGCTGCTGCCTATGAAGCCTTTGGGCAACTTGATTGAGCGTAGATTCTTAGCGCCATCAAACATAGCATACATGTATTTGACCTTTTCCGTATTAAAGGAAGACAAATCAAGTGTTTCCAAGCTGGCACAGGAGGAGAACATTAATCGCATATCATCGACCTCTGACGTGTTCAAATAGTCCAAGTGCTCAATCGTTGTCAAAGCTTCGAACAACCAAAACCAGGCTCCACAATCTTTGGGCCGTGCATCCTTGAAACTCTCGTCAAAGACCACGCTTTTTATTTTTTTTCTTTCATCTAATTGCTGCCACAAGGGACTATGGGAAATACCTTGATCGTTCCCTTCAACGAAATTCGTGTCATAATAGAGCGTGAGGGTCTGAGTCACTCGGTCCAATCTCGCATACATTATTCGCGTTTGTGCCTGCGCCATCGCGGGCTGCAGGAGCATAAGCATCAGCAAGAGCGAGAGCGTGCATCGGCGCTGCAATAGATATTGGGTCATTTTCTTGATCATGTTGATAGTCATTTTTATTTTAGTTTAGGTGCGCCAAGGCACCATTCGTTGGTTGTGATAGAAAGAAGGGGCAATAGGCTGTCTATTCCCCCCAGAGGAAACCGTCCTCGTCTAAGGTAAATTCGGCGTCCACCAGTTCCTGTCGAGTCTGAAAGCGCCCTTTATAAATTTTTACCTGCGAGGGGTTGATCATCATGCACGGCCCAGTCTGCGCGACGTCAACCTGGGGCTTGAGATACTTTTTTTTCTTCATACTTTTATTTCTTGTTTTTGATTATTGTCTTCAAGATTAGTCCGTCGGGCGCACACGACAAAGACTCTGCCTCTGCCGCGTACGGACTTTTCCGACGCGATTATTAGTACAAAAGTAGGGAAAAGAAGCGAGACAGGGTGTCGCATTGCCCTGTCCAGGTGTCTCTTTGGTGGTAAATAGTTGTCTCCTTCCTACCAAAGAGACAATGGTTCATAGCCAGGAGCGGTTGCGTTTACATATTTTAAGAAACCAAGGAAAGAGCCGTCAAATATCAGAAAAGGGATCTTCAGATACGGAGAAAAGGGAATCTTCAGATACGAAGAAAAGGGCTCGTCTCCCTGCTACGAAAGAGACGCATCCGAATCGTGGGATCCGGCCAAATAGCGCTCCCGCCAAACGGTCGGCGTACACGCCTCCCGCGCCTTGAAGATGCGGTAGAGGTGGGTGCGGGAAGTAAAACCACATTCGGAGGAGATGATATCATTGCTGTAATCGGGGTTGGCAATCATCATTTTCTTGGCCGCAGCGAAGCGGATGTCGCTCAGCCATATCCGGAACGTAGTCTTCAGAGACTGGTCGAAGTATATCGTGAGTTCGTCTTTCGAGACATGGATCGCATGGGAGAGGGAGAGGAGGTTCACCCCCCCATCCTTATAGCCCATCGCCGCGCACCATTCGTCCAGCCGCTGCTGGATCTGCATTTTTCGATCCTCCGGCAGCAACGTGGCAGTTTGCTGTTCCTTCTCCTTGTCGCTATCAAGGGCTGCGACGTCATGGCACGCGTCGCCATGGAGCGGGACGGCCTGTTTTGTATTTGTTTCCTCCTGCTGAGCGACTACGATAGCAGGACTGGTATCCGCATCTGCGTCGAGTAGGGCCTCAGTCGGCACATAACTGTAACCCAGGGCCACGAAACTCAGGACGAAGAAGAGGATAGCCATGAGCCCCAAGGGCGCAAAAAAGTAAAGCAACTTGGTGGAGATGATGGCAAAGGGCGACACCAAGGCGGGGAAGAAGAGGATGAGGAGGCTGGCGCGGGAGTAGCGTACATAGGGCATGATGCCGCCGCCCGCCATCGTCTCCAGCAGACGACGGCGCTTGATGATCTCGCGGACGATGACGACGATGCAATAGACCACATTGGCGGCAAAGAGGGCCTGCATAGCATAGAGCCAGGCCCCGATGCGCATTTCGCCATGCTGGAGGAAGCCGATGAAGAAACAGGCGAAGATCGCCAGGTTGATCGCCGCGCAGACCACATAGACCCTCCTCCGCCGGACATGGGTGGCCTCGATATGGAAGATGCCCATCGAGATGAGCGAAAAACAGGGTGCATAGACGAGGGCATTGACCGTGGCACCCACCGCGTCGTCAACGGCCCTGAACCCAAAGCACATCTGCATCAGATAGTGCGCCGCCAAGCCCATGATGCCGACAAAGATCAACCATCGTGCGCGCTCATAGCGCGGATTGAGCCATCGCGTCTAGAGACGGGTGACGGCGAGAGTGAACGCATTGAACAGCATGAACAGGAAGCATGCGAACTGCAGCAGAAACAAATGATCCATTGGGCAAAAGATCTCGTTAGAATCGGGAAATAGGTTTTATGGACAAGGCACCTGCCCGGCGCTTGACGCCAGGCAGATGCCTCATAAAGAAACAGGCTGTAGGGGGTACTACCCGCTCCTACTTCGTCATTTCATAGACCACGTCCATGAGCTCCTTGCCCAGGGCGTCGGCCTCCTCCATCGTGGCCGCCTCGCTATAGACGCGCATGATGGGCTCAGTATTGCTCTTGCGGAGGTGGACCCACTTCGTCGGGAAGTCGAGTTTCACACCATCAATATCCGTTACCCGCACGTCGTCCATCGATCCGAAGCGCTCCTTGACCTTGCCCAGGATGGCATCCATATCGGTGTCGGGCGTGAGGTCGATGCGGTTCTTGGCAATATAATAGGTCGGGAACGTCTTGCGGAGCTCACTGCACGTCAGTCCCTTCTGTGCCAGCGAACTGAGGAAGAGGGCGATGCCGACGAGGGCGTCGCGACCGTAGTGGCTCTCGGGATAGATGACTCCGCCATTGCCCTCGCCACCGATGACTGCACCCACCTCCTTCATCTTGGTGGTGACATTGACCTCGCCGACGGCAGAGGCAAAATACTGGCAGCCATGGCGCTCGGTGACGTCGCGCAGGGCGCGCGTAGAACTGAGGTTGGAGACGGTGGCTCCCTTGACGTGGTCGAGGATGTAGTCGGCCACGCTGACGAGCGTATATTCCTCGCCATACATCTTGCCGTCCTCCTGGATGAAGGCGAGACGATCGACGTCGGGATCGACTACGATGCCGAGGTCATAGCCTCCTGCTGCCACCTCGCCCATGATGCCTCCGAGATTCTTCTCCAGCGGCTCCGGATTGTGGGCGAAGTCGCCATTGGCCTCGCCATTGAGGATGGTGTAGCCGACGCCTAGTCGGTCGAGGAGCTTCGGCAGGATGACGCCGCCGACGGAGTTGATCGCATCGACGACGACGCGGAATCCACGCTTACGGATGGCCTCCGTATCGACCAGGTCGAGCGCGAGGACGGCCTCGATGTGGCGGTCGTCGAAACTGTCGTCCTGGCGGTAAGTGCCTATATGATCGACATCAGCATAGTCGAAGTCCTCCTTCTCCGCCATGGCGAGCACGGCATTGCCGTCGGCCTTGGTGAGGAACTCGCCCTCGTGGTTGAGCAACTTGAGCGCGTTCCACTGGCGCGGGTTGTGGCTGGCAGTGACGATGATGCCACCTGCCGCATGGCTCATGCGGACGGCCAGTTCGGTGGTCGGGGTCGTGGCAAGCCCGATATCGAGCACGTCATAGCCCATTCCTATCAGTGTGCCGCAGACCACCAGTCGGACCATGTCGCCCGATATACGCGCGTCGCGGCCTACCACGATACAGTTGCTGCCCGTCGGGTCGCTCTGACGGATAAACTTGGCATACGCCGTGGTAAACTTGACGATGTCCAACGGGTTGAGCGTATCGCCGGTAGGGCCTCCGATGGTTCCACGGATGCCGGAAATGGATTTGATCAGTGTCATATTTTCTCTTTAGTTTTGTAATTGCATGTTATCTTCCGCGCTCGTAGGTGATATCGTAGAGACACGGATAGACCGACATCGTGGCCGCATAGGTGCCCTCGGTGGAGGGTACGATGATGCGCACGCGGGCGATGCGGTCGTCGGCCGAGAGCGGCCTACCCACCTTGATGTAAGGCAGCGGGGAAAGCCATCCGTTGGGCACCTGCGTGCTGCCGGAACTTCTTCCATAGACTTGATACATCACACTCGACGTGGGGTCGAAGGAGGCCGTGAAGGTGCCGGAGGTGTTCGTGACCGACATCTTGTCGACCAGCGCGCTGAAATAGAGGATGTTGTTGGTGGCGATGATGCTATCGGTGAGGAGGTTGCGCTCGGTGAATCGGCAGAGCACGGTGGCCGTCTCGCCATCCTTGATCTTCTCTCCGCAACCCTTCTCTACGATTTGGAGATAGATGCCCGAAGACTCGAGCAGCACAAACTCGTTCTTGCTCACGTCGGTCATCGTGTCTTGATCGAAAAACTGGCGTTCGGAGATGACCGTCACGCTGCTGTCGTTGAGATACTGGCGGATGGCTCCGTTCTCTCGCTTGCGCTGGTCAGCATAGGTCTCGTCATTGCTGCACGCCGACCAGAGCAGAGCTGCGAGCGGGAGGAGGAGAAAAAGCGTTTTCTTCATCGGAATCTTTTACGTTCAATAATATCTTACTGCAAAGTTATAGCAAATCGTCTGTTCCACCATAAGACGACGCCCATTTTTAGCTACTTTTGACATTAAATACTGCCCTACGGACCATGATCCTGGGCCGCGAGGGGTCATCGCAGCTGCTCCTTGTAGGCCATGATGGCTCGGAGGACCACCTGCTCGGCTTCCTCGATGGAGCACTCCAGGCGTCCGCCTGCCGCGTCTTCGTGGCCTCCGCCGTTGAAGAACTCCTCCGCCATCTTGCGGCAGTGGAACCCATTGCCCGAACGGAGGCTGACGCGTATGACCTGGTCCTTCTCGGTGTCCTCGCGCAGCGAGATGGAGAGTTTGAGTTTTTTGATCTTCTGCGGGATGTTGACCACGCCCTCCAGGTCGCCCCTGACAAACTGGAAACGTCGCATTTCGTCGCGCGTGACGGTGTAGTAGGCCGCATGGGAGGCCGGCAGGACGCGCAGTTTCTTGAAGATCACATAGGACCTGAACTTGATGGCCTGCGGCGAGTAGTTGTTATAGACGCGGTTATAGACGCGGTCTTTGTCCACGCCCTTCTCCAGCAGGTGGCTGATGATGAGATAGACGGCTGGCGCATTGGAGTTGTAGGTGAAGGCCCCCGTGTCCGTCATCATGCCGCAGTAGATACATTGGGCCATCTGCAGCGTCATCTCGTCGTAGGCGCCCAACTGCCACAGCAGGCGGAAGACGAGTTCCGACGTGCTCGACATCGCGGGATGGGAGACGGAGAGCGCCGCCTCGACGGTCGGGCCGACGTGGTGGTCGATGAGCAGTCGGGGCGCCTTCGACTGGGCAATGACGTCCGCCATGTCCCCCGTGCGCGAGAGGTCGTTGTAGTCGAGACAGCAGACGAGGTCGGCCTTGTCGAAGGCCTCCTTCGCGCGGTCGGGATGCTTGTCGTAGCGGAGCAGCGTCTGCGATCCTGGGAGCCACATCAGAAAGTCGGGAGCGGCATCGGGGATCACGCAGGTGACCTCCTTGCCCAGGGCCTGCAGATACTGCGCCCAGGCCAACATCGATCCGATGGCATCTCCGTCGGGCGACTTATGGACCGTGACTACCACAGAGCTGGCACCGGCAGTCAGCTGCCGCAACAGAGCAAGCTGACTGTCGTCCAGAAGGTTGATTTCCATGTAGAAATGGTTGGTGATACGATTAGAACAGTTTGGCGGGATAGACGCCCTCATCGACGAGGCGCTGGATGCGATCCACGACGCCCTGACGATCGGCAGGATAGGTGACGCCAAACCAATGGCTGGTGGTATCGAGGACCTTGACAGCCGCCGTACCGTCGTTGATGAGCTTGTTGACCATCAGCGGGATGAAGAACTCGGCCTTCAGGTTGGCCATGTTCTCCGGATCGGAGAGGAACGTCTTGAAGTAGTCCTCGCTATAGTCGAAATAGTCGGGCGTGAATCCCCATACGTTCATCGAGACCGGCGTGTTGTCGGGCGTCGTCACCCACTGGTCGTCGTCGTCCTTATACTGCACGGCGCCGTCCCTGCGCTCTATCTTCGTGCGCTCCACGACGGTGGCCAGGTTGCCCTCGGCGTCGGTCGTGCAGATGCCACGCGATACCGTTCCGTTCTCGCTGAGCGTATTGCCCACGCGGAAGCCGACCATCGCATAGCGGTCCTTGCTGCCCTCGGGGAGCTCGGAGAGATACTTGCCGATGACCATGAAGGTGTCGCGGTTGTAGAAGTCGTCGCAGTTGATGACGCAGAACGGCTCCTTGATGACGTCCTTGGCCATCAGTACGGCGTGGTTGGTGCCCCACGGTTTCACGCGGCCCTCGGGCGTGGTGAATCCCTCGGGGAGGGCGTTGAGGCTCTGGAAGACGAGCTCTGCGGGGATGTGGCCCTCATACTTGGCGAGGACCTGCTTGCGAAACTGCTCCTCGAAGTCCTTTCTGATGACGAAGACGATCTTGCCAAAGCCCGCCTGGATGGCGTCGTATATGGAGTAGTCCATGATGGTCTCACCATTGGGTCCAAGTCCGTCGAGCTGCTTCAGCCCGCCGTAGCGGCTACCCATGCCGGCAGCCAAAAGAAGTAATGTCGGTTTCATGTCTTTTTATGATTTTGTCATGATTATACTTATTCTCACCATACTATAATGTACATGCGCAAGGTGGTCGTCTGCCCGTGGCGAGCGCACCCCTCCCCTACTCGATATTAGTCGAGCAGGGTACTGCTGCGTACGCGGCTCAGCGTCTCCGGCGTCATCTGGAGAAAACTGGCCACATAGACCAGGGGTGCGCGGAGGACGATCTGCGGCGCCAACTTGCAAAACTTGCGGTAGCGCTCCTGTGCCGTCTCGAAGCGCACGAGGTCGGCCATGACCTGCGAGATCACGAGGCTCTCCTCCAATATCTTGCGAAAGAGGATCTGTATGTTCACGTTGTGGAGGGCCACCTGCTCCAGGCGATGCTTGGGGAGCGCATAGATATAGGAGGCCTCCAGGGTCTCTACCTGCAGATGGGTGGGCTCTTCGTGAAACAGGCTCTCGATGCACATGAAGATGGTGTGGTCCACCCCCAGGTGCTCCGTGATTTGCTTGCCGTTCTTGAAGTAGAACTGGCGGATCAGTCCGCGCTCCACATAGTAGATGTTGCGGCAGACCTCGCCCTCCCTTAGGATTATCTCGCCCTTGCTGAACTTCATGGGCACCAGCACGCTCTCCAGCACGTCGAGTTCCTCGTGGGTCATCGTACTGTACTTGCGTGCCAATTCGCGGGCCACCTCCCTGGGGGTTGCTATCGGTTCTCTCATCGTGTCTCCTCTTTTCTCCTTTTATATATCTTGTTGGCCGAAGGATGTTCCTCCGGCGGTTAGTCCAATTTCAGCACGGCTAGGAACGCCTTCTGAGGCACCTGCACGTTGCCGACCTGCTTCATGCGCTTCTTGCCCTTCTTCTGCTTTTCGAGGAGCTTGCGCTTGCGGCTGATATCTCCGCCATAACACTTCGCCGTCACGTCCTTGCGCACCTGCTTCACCGTCTCGCGTGCGATGATCTTCGCTCCGATGGCCGCCTGGATGGCAATGTCAAACTGCTGGCGCGGTATCAGTTCCTTGAGTTTCTCACACATCCTGCGTCCAAAGGCCACGGCGTTGCTCTCGTGGGTCAGCGTGGAGAGGGCATCGACGGGCTCGCCGTTGAGCAGGATGTCGAGCTTGACCAGCTTCGAGGGGCGGAACGAGTCGATATGGTAGTCGAACGAGGCGTAGCCCTTGGAGATGCTCTTGAGCTTGTCGTAGAAGTCGATGACGATCTCGCCCAGCGGGATCATGAAGACGAGCTCCAGTCGGTTGCCGCTGACGTAGTTTTGGCTCACGAGCTCGCCGCGCTTGTCAAGGCAGAGCTTCATGATCGGTCCGATAAACTGGCTGGAGGTGATGATGCTGGCCTTGATAAACGGTTCCTCGATATGGTCGATCATCGTCGCGTCGGGCAGTCCCGAGGGGTTGTGTACCTCCTTCACCTCCCCCTGCTTGTCATAGACCATGTAGCTGACGTTGGGGACGGTCGTGATCACGTCCATGTTGAACTCGCGGTCCAGTCGCTCCTGGATGATCTCCATGTGGAGCAGTCCGAGGAATCCGCAGCGGAATCCGAAGCCGAGGGCCTGGGAGCTCTCCGGCAGGAAGGTCAGCGAGGCGTCGTTGAGCTGGAGCTTCTCCAGCGAGGCGCGGAGGTTCTCGTAGTCGTTGGGGTCGATGGGATATACGCCGGCAAAGACCATCGGCTTCACCTCCTGGAATCCCTCGATGGCCTTGGCGCAGGGCCGTTCGACGTGGGTGACGGTGTCGCCCACCTTCACCTCCTTGGCGTCCTTGATGCCACTGATGATGTAGCCCACCTCGCCTGCGGAGAGCTGCGCCTTGGGCACCATGTCCATCTTCAGCACGCCCACCTCGTCGGCGTCATACTCCTGGCCGGTGTTGAAGAACTTCACCTTGTCGCCCTTGCGTACCACGCCGTTATCGATCTTCACCAGCGTGATGATGCCGCGGAAGGAGTTGAAGACCGAGTCGAAGATGAGGGCCTGCAGCGGCGCGTCCTTGTCGCCCGTCGGCGCGGGGATGCGGTCCACGACGGCGCGGAGGATATCGTCCACGCCCTCGCCCGTCTTGCCCGAGGCCCGGATGATCTCCCCGGGCTCGCAGCCGAGCAGATCGACAATCTCGTCCTCCACCTCCTCGGGCATGGCGTTGGGCATGTCTATCTTGTTGATGACCGGGATGATCTCCAGGTCGTGGTCGATGGCCATATAGAGATTGCTGATGGTCTGCGCCTGCACGCCCTGTGTGGCATCGACGATGAGCAACGCGCCCTCGCAGGCGGCAATGCTTCGCGACACCTCGTAGGAGAAATCGACGTGGCCCGGCGTGTCTATCAGGTTGAGCAAATATTTCTTTCCCTCCATCGCATATTCCATCTGGATGGCGTGGCTCTTGATGGTGATGCCGCGCTCACGCTCCAAATCCATGTTGTCCAACATCTGACCCTCCGTGACTTGGATGGTCTTGGTGCGCTCCAACAGACGGTCGGCCAGTGTGCTCTTGCCGTGATCGATATGGGCTATGATGCAAAAATTCCGTATATCGTCCATTCTTGTATTGTAATTTCAAAATGCAAAAGTAGCAATAAAAAACGAGATACACGACTTCCAGCCCGTTTTTTGCTCGCCAACCGTGCAAAACCATGCCACGGGACGCGCTTTGGCAAAACCTTTGTGGCTCTTTTTGCCACTTAGAGGAAATAAAAAACACGATTTGGCGTTATTTCCATAGCGTGGCGATGGCGGACCCGGGACACGACCTGCCCCTGGGCGGCTTCGCCATAGCCGACATTTACAGAAACTAAAAGAGAAAAACTTACATGAAACAGACAATTTTAGTGACGGGCGGAACGGGCTTCATCGGTAGCCATACCACCGTGGAACTGATCGAGGCTGGCTACGACGTGGTCATCATCGACAACCTTTCCAACTCCAAGATAGAGGTGCTCGACGGCATCGAGAAGATCACGGGTGTGCGCCCGGCCTTCGAGCAGGTAGACCTGCGCGACAAGGCTGCCACGGAGGCCGTGTTCCAGAAGTATCCGGCCATCGCTGGCATCATCCACTTCGCCGCCTCCAAGGCCGTGGGCGAGAGCGTCCAGCTGCCCCTGCTCTACTACCGCAACAATGTTGTCTCGCTCATCAACCTCCTGGAGCTCATGCCCGCCTATGGCGTCAAGGGCATCATCTTCTCCAGCAGCTGCACGGTCTATGGACAGCCCAACCCCGAGAACCTGCCCGTCACCGAGGACGCACCCCACCAGAAGGCCACCTCGCCCTATGGCAACACCAAGGAGATCAACGAGCAGATCATCTACGACTACATCCAAAGCGGCGCGGCCGTCAAGAGCATCGTCCTGAGATACTTCAATCCTATCGGTGCCCATCCCTCGGCGCTCATCGGCGAACTGCCCAACGGCGTGCCCAACAACCTCATCCCCTACGTCACGCAGACGGCGATGGGCATCCGCGAGCAACTGACCATCTTCGGCAACGACTACGACACGCCCGACGGCACCTGCATCCGCGACTACATCTATGTCGTCGATCTGGCCAAGGCGCATGTGGCCGCCATGGCGCGCGTGCTGGACCAGGAGACCGAACCGATCGAGTATTTCAACATCGGCACGGGCAAGGGCAACTCCACGCTGGAGATCGTCACGACCTTTGAGGAGGCCACGGGCGTGAAACTCAACTGGAAGTATGGTCCGCGCCGCGAGGGCGACATCGAGAAGATTTGGGGCGACTGCACCAAGGCCAACCAGGTGTTGGGCTGGAAGGCGGACACGCCCCTGGCCGACGTGCTCCGCAGCGCCTGGAAGTGGCAGGAGAAACTGCGCGAGGACGGCGTGATGTAGAATAACCGAAGTTTCGCAAGTGGTTCAAGAACGGGCTGAAGGCCCAAAAGCTCCTAGCCCAGGGCATCGCCCTGGGTATAATAGCAATCAGCAAGGCGCCCTGTAAGGGCAAAAGCCTTATATATTGCCTGGAT
>ERZ779799.235-NODE-235-length-19953-cov-4.199417_pt1 | contig 19953 bp, 11 predicted proteins | sample MGYA00511253_ERZ779799 | MGnify/ENA primary metagenome ERZ779799 (study PRJEB29588, sample SAMEA2159541) | human gut metagenome | biome: human gut; feature: human-associated habitat; material: faeces | place: Denmark | collected 2008/2010 ...
CCACCCGAACCCCACAGCAGAGGAACCGCACCAGCACGTCCACACGGGCCCGGCGGAAGTTGCACGACACGGGGATGTTCTCCACGCCGCGCACCGACACGTTCACGCCGCTGGCGCGCGCGATATTGCGCAGCAGCTCCGACAGCGACAACCGACCCGACGTGACGTCCACCTCCCGCCGGAACGTCGAGTCGCGCCCGACGAGTGCCGCCAATTCCGAGTCGATACGCGACAGACGCAAAGAGTCGGGGTCGGACGGCGGATTCGGTGCAACCGTCCGATGGAGCGAATCCGAAGACGGGTTCACACCAGCGGGTATTTCGGTTCGCTGTGCCGGACAGAGCACAGGCAGGATGCAAAGAAGTAAAAACGCAAGCGTGTATCGTCGTTTCATAGGCTTGGATCAGTAGTTCAACAGGGGTATCACTTCGTCGAGAGAGGTCTCGCCGCGTCGGAAGAGGTCGACGACGGCATCGCGCAGCGACGGTATGCCGCGTTCGAAGAGCAGCGGTGCGACGTCGGTGCGGCCGGAGCGTACGGCAGCCGCCAGCTCGTCGTCCATCGGGATCACCTCGTAGACGGCCCGCCGGCCTGCATAGCCCGTGTAGAAACAACGTTCGCAACCCACGGGTTCGCAATAGCGGTCGATCGCTATGTCGGACAGCAGGCGCCGCACTTCATCGGTCGCCTCCGCCCGGCGTTTGCAGTGGGGACAGAGCAGGCGCGCGAGACGCTGCGCGACGGTCATTACCAACGTATCGGCCACCAGGTACGGGTGTACGCCCATATCCGACAGACGGGCTACGGCGCCCCAGGCCGTGTTGGTGTGGATCGTCGAGAAGAGCAGGTGTCCCGTCAGCGACGACCGCACGGCCATCTCGGCCGTCGCCCCGTCGCGGATCTCACCTAGCATGATGATGTCGGGGTCCTGCCGTAGGAAGGTACGCAGTGCGGCGGTGAACGTAAGGCCGATCTCCTCCTTGAGCTGCACCTGGTTGACCCCTTCGAGCGTGTACTCGATCGGATCCTCGATCGTGAGGATGTTGTCCGTCAGGGCGTTCAGCCGCCGCAGCGTGGCGTAGAGCGTTGTGCTCTTACCCGAGCCCGTAGGGCCGCAGATCAGCACCATGCCGAAGGGCCGCGCGATGGCGCGGCAGTAGTCCTCGTACTGCCTTGCGGAGAAGCCGAGGTTGCGCAGTTCCAGCAGCTCGACGCGGCGGGTCAGCAGTCGCAGCACGACCTTCTCGCCGTAGATCGTCGGCAGCGTCGAGACGCGCACGTCGAACTTCTCACCGTCGCGGTCGTAGCCGATGCGCCCGTCCTGCGGCAGCCGTTTCTCGGAGATGTCGAGCGAGGCGAGGATCTTGATCTGGTTTACAAGCGGCATGTACTGCGCCCGCTCGACGACGTAACGCTCGGTGAGCTTGCCGTCGATGCGCATACGGATGCGGCAGCGCTGTTCGTAGGGTTCGAGGTGGATGTCGCTGGCGTTGTCGCGCAGCGCCTCGCCCACCAGCGCGAAGAGGAACTGCCGCCCCTGTCCGATCTCGGCCGTGCGGCCTGCGGCGGCGCTTGCCGTCTGTGCTCCGGGGCGGTAATGTTGCAGCAAAAGCCGTTGCAGGTCATCGGCGGCGATCGGCACGACTTCGACCTGCCAGCCGTAGAGCACCTCCAGCTCCTCGGCAGCGGCCGTGTAGTCATGTCCCGTCTCGCCGTAGCAGCGTATCCTGCCCGCCTCGCGTGCGAACGGCACGAGGCGGTACTCGGCGGCCTCCTGCGCCGTGAGCAGGCGGAGGATCTCCGTGGGGATATGTGTCGGGGTTACAGCCATAAGCGGAGGAATTGAAGAGCGGCCCAGCCGATGAGCACAATGCCGGCTGCGCCGACGAAGGGGATCGTGCGACGACGACGGCCGCAGCAGACCCACCGGAGGAGGGCGACGACGCAGGCGGCGATCAGAAACCGCAGAAACTCCGTCGGTGCGAACAGGGGTGCGACGGCAAGCAGGAAGAGGACGTCGCCGGAGCCGACGGAGTGTCTGACCGCGAGCCGCCGCAGACGGAGGTAGCCGAAGAGAGCCGTTCCCGATAAAAGGAGCAGCGCGGCATTGCCTGCCGTTTGCAGCATCATCGTCCGCCAACCGAGCGTGTGCCAGCTCACCCCGACAGAGACCGTCCCCAGCACCGCCAGCCACGACGCGTCCACCCGTCGCGTGCGGAAATCGTCGCGGGCCAGTACAGCGGCAGGCAGAAACAGCAAAAGGTATGGATAAGAAGCAGGGAACATCGGGGCTGAAGGTTTCGATCAATCCTTGACCGTCTCGCGCAGGTTTTTATCCTGGTCGATCTCCCAGACATTATAAACTCCGTCGCCGTCGAAATCCACGACGGCAGTCGCCGTGGCGCGGAAGCCGTGCTCCGAAGCCTCGACGATCTCGACGAGGTAGTTGGCCTGACCGCCGTCGGTCACCAGCCGCGACTGCTCGAAGCCCAGCTCCTCCAACGATGACGAATAGCGCGAATAAGTGTAGAAATTCGACCGCTGCAACGTATGCAGGTAGGTAAGCTGCTGCTGCGCTTCGGTGGCCTTCACTCGCGAGATCAACGGCATCAGATTCGGCAGCGCGATCAGCACCAGAATACCGATGATGACCAGCACGACTAACAGTTCGGGCAGTGAAAAGCCGCGGAGACGGCGACACGGATAAAAAGACAGTGTTTGCATAGACGGTGTTCGTTTGCAAACAAAGATAAGGTGGCTTTTGATTGATTTCTCGAAAAACAAACCTTACATTTCAAGATGCAAATACCTGCATATCAATATATTGATTAAAAATAATCTATACATACGCCTTTCACGTGTTTTTACCTTGTTCCACTCTGTGCATAATTCGGAAAAAACACATCGGGAAATGATGACTGTTCGAGGAATAGCTACCATGAAAAAGGACCTCGACATAGAGGTCCAAGACATAATGAAAGTATGGGATTATTGATGCGTTACTGCAAAGAAATTCTTAAAACCGATTGCCAGCATACGGTGCCATACACGTTATAATTCCGAGGATCGATTCCAGTAACAAACCGAAATACATGAAGATTTATCGGTTGTTGACGCCGGATAAACCCGATATGCCTTATTCGAAAATGATAAAATCTGACATATACCTCAGTCTCCGCCGACAGATTTATTCACATTTACGATCTTTGCTTTTATCCGGTGATGTTTCACGTAGATCGACCCGACCTTTCCGACCCGGAAAATAACACATAATGCCCGATTCGAGAATCCCGCTTCCATCAGACATAGAAATTCCTTTTCTGCCGGTGTCAAGTTGCTCCGGCGATGTCTTCGACAGTCGGACAAACGTAACGAATCATTTACGATATGATAATTCGAAAGCCGCTTAACAGATGCAAGCTCCTTGCAACGTGTATGAAATGAAACAGGATCATTGTTATATAAGTACAACAAATCCAGCCACTCCTCGATATAACGCAATCTGTTTCGTGCCAAGAGTTCGGCTTGCCGTCGTTGCTGCCATAAACGGTAAAGAATACCTGCCTGCAACATAATTATGGCACACAATATGAAAATCATAGTGCATACAATTTGTCGTCTCGAAAAAGTATGCACGGACTCTTTGTTTGCCCCAACTCCGGAGACCAAACCATATAGCAGCAAGCGAAGAGCCGTGCATAACACGATTCTCTCGCTGTCTACCGCTATTAATGAAATTGGTCTTTGAGTTGTGAGCAGACAGAGAAAACCCGATAATAATTATCGTCTATTTCAAAGATAGAAATTATTATACAATCCGGCAAATTATTATCTGAAATTTTTATTTTTTCCTGCCTTATACAATCACTTGCATAAGTCGCTATTGCGACATTTCATTGTCCTTATGAAAATCGATCGAAGAGCTATTTCGATCGATTTTTATTTATTGTATTATACATTAAGCACTTATACGCTTTACTTATTATTTAACCCCTATTGCGCTTATTATCAATAGATTGCGATTTTGTTTCCGAAATGAAATGCCGTTGATAAGATTATATTTTTGATTTCTATTGATAATCAGAAATTTAACAAGTAACGTGTAATATATACATTATGCCGTTTGGACAAACGGAGTCGAAATACGTGCTTAATCTTGTTTCCAGCGGCATCTGCGCGGCTTCCCGAGGGGTCCCGACCGCCACGATCATATTTTCATAAACTATCAAACACTAACTTATTATGAAAAGATCTTCTCTTTTATTTCGAACTTGTATTGGGTGGTTTTTGTTCGGAGTTTTATTTTTACAATCCAGCTATGCACAAGATTCTAACAGTACAAACTCGATTGCCATGCATGCCGTACTCAGTGACGGTTATTTCAAGCCGCAATCTCCTGATGTATGGAGCATGATTAAATATGGCAATGCGAATATTGATTATTACACTGGCACTTTGGGAATAAGTATTCCAATTTATACTTATAAAGACAATAATTTTGAAATCCCTATTTCGATTGATTATGCATCGTCAGGTTTTCAACCTGGTTCTCCCAGTGGTTTAGTCGGTCAAGGTTGGTATCTGAACTTCGGAGGAGCAATTACGCGTGAGGTCAGAGGTATTCCTGATGATGCAATACAGGAAATGTATGATTGGCGGGAAAAAGCCGATCAAGAGATGAATGAGATTCCTTGGTGGGATGAATATACATTCCCCGACCAAGGGTCATATATCTACGGTCATTCGGTTAGAATAGACGGATACGCACAAAGCTATTTTAAAACAACGCCGACAGATTCACTTAATATCGTTTATACTGGTGCTGCGGGACAGGAATACATGCCTTATTGGAAAGATGAAACCAATAGTCGCCTCGGATTCGAAACAGAACCGGATGTTTTTAATTTCAAGGTTCTGAATTACTCCGGCTCGTTTATTCTCCAACCTAATCATCAGATTAAGGTCTTTAATACGAATCAACCTGCAGGAGAATTTCATGTAGAGTTCTTAATGGAAAATTATGCACCTTTGTCAACGAGTAAATTCATCATCACAACTGGCGATAAGACAAAATACTATTTCGAGCACATAGAATCTTGCCGAACCGTAAGTGATCTTCTGGGTGGCGGAGATAATCCGCACAGGAATTACACATGGAAATTAACCCGTATCGAGGCACCGAACGGCAACAATGTCAGGTTCTTTTATAACAAGGTCAAATACAATACTTACGAAACAATTACGCCGGTAGTCACGATCGATTACCTTTCCGACCGCAATCCGGATAATGATCCGACACCTGTATATACAGTCAGTAATTTTGTTAATGAATACCTTCTCGACAGCATTGTCGTCGAAAATAAAGCTCGTATAGAATTCGCTTATTCTTCGGGAAACCTGACATCGATAAATGTTTTTAATGATCGCGACAGGAATCCGGTAAAGAGTTGTGCTCTTGAATATTTTTTAAATGACAAGGGAAGTAGTTATGTTACTTTTCTGAAAAAGGTCGCTTTATCCGGAGAAGGACAATATACGATGGACTATTATGATGAAACATCGGAATTCGCATACAATCATACTTTTAAGGTCGATCAACACGGATATTACAATGGACAGGATGCATACTCCAAACCTCCCTTTCCAGCAGATTTAAAGAAGTTGGCTGAAAAACTTCGTACGTGGCGTGATCCAAACGAAACATGTACTCGCATGGGTATGCTGAAGACGATTCACTATCCTACGGGAGGATATTCAAATTTCAGCTATGAACAGAACGAAGCCTTCTACTTAGGACAAAATATTAAAGTCGGAGGGTTGCGTGTTAAACAGATCGATGTCTTCTCGCAAGACGGGAATCAGACACAGAATCGAATCTTCAAATACACCCAAAAAGAGAATGCGAATCGCAGTTCCGGAGCAATGATTCATATTCCATGCTATTATTGGCAATATTCAATCATTGCCGCCGGAGCGTCGTTTAATCGAGAGATTGTCTCTTCGCTTAACAATGTGGGATTTGCGAAAGATTCCTATTTCGAATATTTGCGTGTCATTGAAGAGGTGCGTAAGAAATCAACGGACAGTTCTCCATTGTCGATCACCGAATACGAATTCTATTCAGCCAACGCCGACAACAACGGCGGAACCCCGAAAGAGATTTATGAACAAACTGAAAATTTGCGAGCTTCGGATGGATGGACCGTTGAAGTTACGTTATATCCCAGTGCAGAATTCAATACGAGTATGCTGCATACTTCGACATTACGGGGAGGAAAGTTGCGTATGAAAACCGAATATGCGGGAGATATGGATCATCCGGTAAAACGGGAAGAATACGTCTACTCTGAATCCGATAACGATGAAATAGGTGTGAATACCGTATTCATGTGTATGGCAGCAAATCACATTTACAACCCGAACTCCATAGTTCTGCAACAAAAAATCGAAGAAGTCTATAATAAGGATGCTGAACTAATCTACCGCAATGAAGATAATTACTCTGTAAATGATTTGGGCAGAGTAAATTCTGTGATACGAACAGACAGCAAGGGAGATGAAATTCGTGAAATGTATTCTTATTTAGATCGTGTACCGGCTTATCCTACGGAGATCATTAAAACCAATAAGGGAAATGTGATTTCTGCGATGAAAATTGATTACGAACAGCAAAGTAATGCAGAGGATCATTACACTCCTTCGAAAGTTTGGAAAGGAGCATTGGGAGTAACTCCTCCGAATATCGAATATCGTATGGATTGTAAATACGATTTCTACGATTCGATGGGCCGTCCGTGGGAGATGACGGATCGCAATGGTAAGAGTACCTGTTATATCTGGGGCTATGAAGGACAATATCTCGTCGCCAAGATCGAAAACATGACGTACGACGTCCTATCCGATCAATACGGAATTACAAACAACGCGTATCCCGACACTTTACCTGAAACGGAGGAAAACATGCTACGCGGAATCGAAGGGATAGCGGTTACAACCTACGCTTACGATCCGCTGGTCGGCATTACACGCATCACCGATCCTTCGGGACATTCGGTCTACTATGAATACAACGATAGCGGAAAATTGAAAGTTATCCGCGATGACAAAGGCAAGGTATTGAAATCCTATGATTATCATATTGTAACCGACAATCAATAAACAGACGTATAGTATGAAAAAGATATATCTGTTGCTGGTGCTGTTGTTCACCGGCCTGCAATCTGTATTTGCACAATTTATTTGGCATCCCGATCTGGGTACACCTTATGCAGGGGCAATCTCCCTACCGTGGGATACACGCAGCTATATGTTTCAAGTCGACAACGGCGAAGAGTTCGGCAGCCCAGGTGATATTTGGGACGCGCTCGATGCGCAGCTCCGGGCCGCCGGTATTACGTGGATCCGTGTGAATTCTGTCGAAAATCCGGCAGACGGAACTTTCGAAGTGTGGTTCGATTTGGATGAAAACAAAGATAACATGTCTCGTTCCATCCACATGGGTTACAGTTACAGTGCTTATTTTATCATTACGCAATTAAAGCAGGATCAAGAACACTTCGAAGGACTGTATGCCGATCTGCCTGCGAATAGAAAATTCGAAGTCTTGCCGGGTGAAGAAATTTCAATCCAACTGCATGGTCTATCAGCCGGAACGTCATACGACGTATACCAATATTATTCAGAGAACGATATAGACATATTCGATACGTTCTTCAGCAACACGGGCGGAGATTATCTTTACACGTCAGCATTTCCGGAGGGTGATTTCGGGTTCAGTTTCTCCAACAGTCAATTCAATGTCAGTTACCCCGAAGCTTATAGAAATCATTACTCCTTCGATACCCGAGCGTTGGCATTTCCTGCGGAGGGCGATGTCATGCGGGTCTATTTCGACTCCTATTCCAAATGGAACGGTATGAAAGTGGCAATCAACAGTCTTGCCGATCTGTCGTTTCTCGATCGAGTGGTGCAGGATCACAATACGGGCAAGATCGCATCTTGGAATCCCCGTATGCGATTGTCTTACGGGTACGATACGCAACTTCGACAAGCCTACTTCGAAATCGCTTGTCCTCCGAATCTGACAGACGAATTTATCCAAAGTACGTTGGGGATAATGAACGCTTCGGGATGGAACGCGACTGTTTCGCAAGATTTCGGAGGATCGGTTCGGACGGTTCCCGTATCATACGAATACGACAAAGAGACTTCTCAAATTATTGCGATAGTTGAATATACACAACCATTCGTAACGTATACGCTTTATAGGGAAAACAGCTACCTGCAAAGTCTTACAGGAAACGGCGGTTCGTTACGTCTCTCGACTCCTGCTACATCGGGTTACTATCGCATTGTTGCTACCTACTCCGAGGGCGGTTTGAGCGACTCTGCCGAATTGGAAGGCATCCGCTACAACTCCGATATGCTCTCGCTCAATGACGATCGTAACTGGATTCTGACACGAACCTTCAACTGCGACAACCACGGGGACACCGAAGAGGAACAAATCTCTTATGATGTAAGCTATTACGACGGATTGGGATATGCATTGCAAAACGTACAAATTTGCGCTAACGGCGACGGACAGGGAGATATTATACAACCATTCGTCTACGACGGATTGTACCGCGAGGAGTTACAATACCTCCCTTATACGCTGGATGCCAACAATGGGCAAAGTGACGATGCAGCATTGGCCAATCAAGAGGAGTTTTATAAAACCAGATACGGCTTGGCGACCGATCCTCACGCTTGTGTTCGTACCGAATACGAACCTTCTGCACTGAATCGGGTATTACGCACACATAAACCCGGTGCGGAATACCAATCTGATACCCGTTCCATGCAGACTTTTTATATGGGTAATGCCGTATCAACGGTTCTTCGCCTGCGTGTCGATCCCGATGATCGTTCGCTGACGGCAGACGGTTACTATGCCGCCAATGAACTCTCCGGCACACGTTCTACGAACGAAGACGGAGCCGTCGTCATAACCTATGCGGATAAGGAGGGTCGCACGGTCTATGAAAACCGACAGCTGCGCAACGGAAGTGCCACCGAGAATATAATCACCTACTATGCCTATGACGACTGCGGACGCCTTGCGTGGGTCATGACACCCAAAGGCAGCGATCTGCTCTCCGCCGGATCGAGTTTCTCGCCTGACAGCGACTTCGCAAAGCAAAACTGTTACGTCTATTTCTACGACGAGTGGGGACGGGTCTATGAAAAACGTTTCCCGGGACGCGAGCCGATGTATGTCGTCTACAACCGGGGCGATCGGCCGATGATGATACAAGACGGATTGATGCGTGAGAAGAATCGATGGCTCACCTTTCATTACGATGGCATGGGGCGTGTGACAGCACAGAAACTCGTCACCGATTCCGCACAGACACCGCAGACACGCGAGGCATTGCAAATGTCGTTCGACACGAATTCTTATCCGCAACTTTATTCTTCGCCCGCATCGCAGATCTTGACACAGCATGTCTATGACCGGTATCCGACGACGATGCCCGCGGCTTTGGCTTTTGAAGAGATTCCCGACATGACCTGCGACCTGACGGGTATCGAGCCCGAAACACTGCTCGATACTTCGACGACGGGACTTCCTACCTATGAAAAGTTGGCTGCGATTACGGATTCCTCGATCGGCGGAGAGTATCACCGCGCCTTCTATTACGACTATAAAGGACGCGAGATTCAGCGCGTGGAATGCGACTTCGAGGGCAACATCCTCCGCACGACCAGCCGATACGATCTGATCGGAAATCTGTTGGCGCAACGCGAAAGCTATACCCACGGCGGAACGACCGACGTGCTCGACCGCACCTTCGAATACGATTCGCGCAACCGTATGACGAAAGAGACCGCGCAGTTCAATGACGGAGAGCAGGCCGTGGTCGCCTATACCTACGACGATCTCGGACAGCTTACCGGCAAAACTTATGGTACGGGAGCACACGCCATCCACGAGACGATGGATTACAATATGCAGGGGTGGCTCACGGAGAAGTCCAGCGAACTGTTTGAGATGCGGCTGCGTTATCACGATCCCGAATCACATTTGAGCGATCGCGCCTCCTACACTGGAAACATCTCTTCATGGTGGTGGAAACATCGGCTTATCAACAACGATAACGACAGTGAAAATCGCCTCTATGCCTTTACTTACGACGACTTGGCACGCCTTGTCGACACGGATCTCTATCTCGATGATTCGTACGGTGCATCGAACGAATTTGTGGAAAATGGCATCACCTATGACAAAAACAGCAATATTATTACGCTGAACAGATCGAGTCTGTCGTCGGATGATATGAAGAATTATCTGTTTTCGTATTCTGGTAATCAACGAATTAAGGACGAAACGAGCAACTCGGACTACGAATACGACGCCAACGGTAATATTCATAGGGATGCCTTGACGGGCTTTTATATTTACTATAATTTACTTAACTTGCCTACGGTGATTTATACCGAAGGGGATATGGGATTGTACTATACCTATCTTTCCGACGGTACGAAGATCGAGGTGTGCGGATACGACGACAACGAACCCACACGTTACGCAGGTTCTTTGGTATATAATGACGGGACATTCGAAAGCGCCTCGTTCGGTGGCGGTCGGATCGTCGGTACGAACAACGGCACGAACTCGGAGGTGCACTATTTCCTGACCGATCATCTGGGCAGTACACGTGTCGTGGCGAAGGTGACGCCGACAGGCCGCGAAGACCTCGACCGCAAGGATTACTATCCCTTCGGCAAGGAGTGGGCGCAGCCCGACATGCCGACATCGGATAATCGCTACACCTTCTCCGGTAAGGAAAAACAACATCTGCGATTCCAAGAGATCGATTATGCCGATTTCGGTGCGCGGTTTTACGATGCAGATACCGGTATCTTTTTACAGCAGGATCCGTCGGCAGAGGATTATTATCATATCGGCCAACATGTATATTGTGCAGGAAACCCTGTGAGTAGAATAGATTCTAATGGATGTGATTTTACTATAGCTCTTCGAGCATTGATTCAACAATTAATGTTTGATATATATACGACAATTGCGAATAATGAAGCTGCGATCGCAGATTTCGAAAAACGGGGTAAAGGTGATAGTAGGCGCGCCGAGAGGTTACGGGAAAATAATGCAGAACTTGAAGCTGCTATCTTAGAAATTACAGCTATGGAATTTTCTGATCAGCTGTATGATGTTAAGCTCAATGCCGGAACCCCCGAAGGAGGCGATGAAGAGATGGAATACTATGGCTGGACAACTTATAATCATGAAAATAAAGCTGTAACAATTAATCTGGCCGGAGATTATGATGCCAAAACCATGTTGCACGAATTAAAACATGGATTTCAATTTGAAGATCAAACATATTCTTTTGCTTCTCACGGTTTAGGTGGTGGACAATATTATGATTTTGAAGATGAAGTAGAAGCTCATAAAAGAGGAAGTGCGATTGATGGATCGAGTGGCAAAGTCGATAAAGAAGATTATAGAAATATATTACATCGGGGCCAAGCCGGTAAAATCGACCAACAGCGAATTGGTAAAAAAGATATCTGGCACAAAAATGTCAATCCTTTAATAAAATTGTTTGGCTTATGAGGCGATGTATGATTTATGCGGTTATAGGGTTATTCCTGCTTCCGCTCTATGGCATGGCAAAAAAACGCTCCCCCAAAGAAGAGCGCACGAACAATCATAGTGCGTTTCTGTATTACCGAGAATTTGGACCTTCCGTAATCAAAGGATTTGTATACCTTTTTTTTGATACGCTCAATAGATCCTTTGTGCTCATGGAAAGTAATCATTTGGGAAGTTCATCCGCTGAATACGGGGCTTGCAGGATAAACGGAGATACATTAGTCTTGACTCCCTTTGTATATAGCAGTACTTTCTTGTACTTAACGGATTATCTTGGTACTTACTTTCCTCGCAGTTATGCAGAAATGTTTTGTATTGCTGATAATCTTTTGCAGAATAAATGCCTGAAGAAAACGTTGGAACAAGATGAGATTAGTGTATTGGATTACGGTTGCGGTACGGGTGGGGAAATTCTTGGCTTGATTACAGCAATTGGAAGACATTTACCTCATACAAAGATAAGCATCACAGCAATAGATGGCAATGATGGTGCTTTAGCCATACTCAAGGATTTAGTAGAGTGTAACCCTAATAAAAATATACAAGTCGAACTAACTACATTTAGCCAAACATTAGGCTCTATTGAAGACGTGGAAAAACTTGCATTCGGAAAGAACGATTATCATTTTATCCTCTGTGACAAGATGGTTTGTGAGTTAATTTCTAAAGAAGTCCTACCAATAAATGCATACGCAATAATGGCAAAGAAACTTACGGCTTTTCTTCATGAAAATGGTTTGCTTATAATGCTTGATGTAACAACTAAAGACGAACATTCAGGATACTTCTATCCTCAATTGATGAATAATACAATAAATGACTATGTTTGTAAAAGCAGAACCATTGAGACGCTTCTACCGTTGTCGTGTGCTTGTCATGATGGATGTAGAGACTTTTGCTTTATGCAGCAAACATTCAGCGTAAGTCATTCTCACAAATCAAATGACGAAAGCAGGGTGTGTTATCGAGTGCTGTGTAAGAAACCGCTTAAGACAGCTATCATGCAAGGGATGGAAACAGCAAACCTTATCCACGTCATACACCCCACCAAATACAAGCAAAATGATGATTTGGCAATTTGCAGTCGATCTAAAAACAATAAAATAATAATTGATAGTTTTAACATAAATCTATAAATCTAATCATGGCTAAGAGAAGTTTTTACGTTAAAGATTCCGAACTTGATGATTACCAGGTAAAGGTGATTAACAAGAAAACAGATAACTCCTACATTGTTAAAGGGTGTGCTGGTAGCGGAAAGTCCATTCTTGCCTTGTGGAAGGCAAAACAAATACAAGATGAGCATAAGGGTACCTATCTTTACATTGTGTTCACTAAAGCACTAATGCAATATATGGCTGATGGCATTTCACAGGTAGGTATTCCACAACGAAATGTTGATTATCATTGGCATTGGCAGAATAGAGCTGGATGTCCAAGTGCTGATTATATTATTGTGTTATTGTGGATGAAGCACAAGATTTTTCCAAAGAGGATATAGAACTATTCCGTTCTAAGGCAAAAAAAGCATTATTGTTGTATGGTGATTCGGCTCAACAACTTTATACTTTTATTAAAGATAAGCAAACTGTTTCAATGGAGGATATACAGTATTTTACTAAGTTCCCTGTCGAACAGCTTGTGTTCAATCATCGATTACCCAAAAAGATAGCCCGTCTTGCACAGTATCTAAATTCCGAAAGTGACGAACTTGAAGAGCGTTGTACTGAAGAGGGTGTTGAAAAGCCAAAGATTATCAAGTACAATAACATTACTGAACAGTATGATGCCATCATTTCGCTTATTCAAAACAAAAACATGGAGGATGTCGGCATCCTATTTAGACACAATGATGAAGTAGAGCGTGCATATGAATATTTCAAGAATCATGGTCTTAACGTTGAAGCTAAGTATGGACAGTTTATGGATCTAGATTTTTCTTCAGACAATCCAAAGATGATGACCTACCATAGTTCTAAAGGACTTCAATTTGAACATGTTTTCATTCCTGAATGTACTGTTGAAGACGATGCAAACCGAAATCCACTATATGTGGCCGTAACAAGAACCTATCGTGCTTTGTATATAATGCACTCAGGCAATCTTTCCAGTCTTTTTGATGATGTACCTACTTCGCTTTATGATACGAGTCTTACGAGCGGTCCCAAATTAACACTATGGGGTTTGTCAACTCCTAAAAAACGAGGATAATTATGAAATTATACATACCAACCTGTACTCTGAATTTCAATAACATATTGTCTTCAGAGTCAATTTCGCCCTTAGGATTTTACGCAAGACGCGGCTTTGGTAACAAACGCTTCTATCCTGTCTGCGCGAACGACAAAGACCAAGTAATAATATTGTACAGTAAATATCCAAGGTTCGAGATTGAAGAAAATGACCTTGAGAACTATCCTATGGTTATTGAGATAGAAACTGATGACTATAAAGATGGATTCTTTGAGAAGGCTAAGGAACATGACGGAGTAGAGGCCTATCTCTGCTATCATACCATCAACCTTAACCCTTTTCATTGTCGTATCTATTTTAATAGTTATCAGGAGCGTCAGGGTGTATTGTCAAAGGCAGAACAAAGTCTGGAGAATAAGTTCTATAAGCTTTATGCTCCTAACATAGGTGTTAAACCCAAAGAGAAAAAAACATTTTTTGGCGTTGCCAAAGATTTATTTACTCAATCTGAAAAAGATGATTTCTTATGGAATCCTTTATATGTAAATTTCAAGATCAAGAATGAACCTATAGATGTTAGTAGAGACGTTCTGCTAGACAGAATTAAAGGTTTCATTTATTGTTATCTAATAGGTGCTAATAGCTCGGTCAGCAACGAGGTTGGCAAATTGAAAGCTTTATCAAGAAAACTTCGTAACACGCTTTCTGCTGTTGTAAATTCTCCTGATAAAAGACCCACTCAGGCACAAGACGATGCTATCTTGAATGGAATCAGAGTGTTTAATGAAATCTATTCTTCAATAGATGAAGATACCATTTGGAACAAAAATTTATTAGAGTTAAAATTGTCTGACAATCCGCAAGGTCTTTCTACAAAAGATGCCAAGAATCTTTTGCACTACTGGGGTGTTTATGACGCATTCTGTAACAAACTTCCTCTTCGTAGAGTCTATGATGCAAACGAATTGTGGAGTTGTTTAGAGTATGTTTCCCCAGAGACGTTTTCTCGTGTCACAGACAATATGAATAGCGCCATTCGTAAATTGGAAGCAAAAGATAATGCTCAACGTGAAAAGTATGCCATTGAGGAATTGCTGAATGTTGATGATAATCTGTCTTTGCATATTTTGGACACATCTTACCAAAGTTCTTTCTATAAGAACCTTATTTGCTCCCAGTTTATGGCAGAGTACAAATCTGTAATGGAAGAAAATGGCGTAGAAGAACCTTTGGCACAGGCATATAATGGAGGTATGATTCTAAGGAACATGCTTGGAGATAAATGGGACTCAAATCCTGCATCTGCTTATGTTGGAGCATTACTTAATCATTTTCAGGAGAACTCCGCCTTTGACTTATTCGCTATTGAAAATGATGTACTTTCATCGTTTGCTGCATTCTGTCAGAAAGGCGATAACATTGATCGCTTGGTAGAGTACCTTGTACAAGTAGGATTCTGTAATTATAAGTTAGCTTATGGCATCTATGGTGCCACAAGAGGTTTTACGTCTCTGCCAAAGACATTTACGTCTGTATTGATTAATGGCAATAAGGATTATTATCAATCATTTGCAAGTAATGTTTGGCGAATGCTTAATGGAGTAGAAATAAAGGATGCAGTCTTACCAAAAGCGAGCAATAATACTTCAGTTATTGTAGAAAGTCAGTTGGGATCTAAGATTATTGAGAATCTAAATAATGTAGAGTCAAAAGTTGTAAAACAGCAGAAAGTTGTTGAGGCAATAAATAAGGCTGTTGAACTTGAAAATATAGTTCAAAGTCCTAAAGCTTTTATGTATATTTTTAGTAGTTTCTCACGTATTACTACAACTAAAGCGTACAAAGCTCTTGATGCTGTTAATTTTGCAGGAGATGAGGGCTCTTATACACCAGAACAATTCCGTAGTAAAATTTATTCGATTGTAGGTAAGGAAGGCTTAAAGACCCAAAAAGAAAATATTGATAAAGCTATAGAACTTGAGAGTAAAAGGCAAGATCCAGAAGCGTTCTTGAGCATCCTTGACAACTTCTTGAAACCAACTGATGCTGCGTATAAGAAGATTGAGAAACTAATTTCAAGTATTAAAAGTTTAAATACGACTTCGCATCCACAACCACAAGGAAATAAAGTTATTTCGCAGGGTGGTGTTGAAAAGCGAAACCTGAAACCAAAACATCCAACATCATCTAAATTTGTAGAGGATGCAAATGTTAACTATTTTATCCTTTCAAGAAACTACCTACCTATAAAAATGCGAGAAACGCTTTCCAGAAAGGTAATAACATTTCAAAAAGGTTATGCTCCTGGTGGTAAATACTGTTCTAATCCATTGGATAACCCTACAGATAATAGATCAACCATTGATCATTTTAAGCATTGGTGTTTTTATGATAAAGGTGGTTATCCTCCTATCGTAGAGGGAACTTATGAGAATAAACAGTACTTTGAGCAGTTAATGCAAGATTTATTTAATCGTTATGCCAATAGGTAAAATTATTATCACGAACGATACAGGTGAACAAGTAGAAGCTACAGCTCCTGTCATTGTCTCTGCAAGTCGTTCAACCGATATTCCTGCCTTTTATGCCAAGTGGTTCTTCAACCGCTTGGCTAAAGGGTATTGTGCATGGTATAACCCTTTCAACCAGCAGAAAATGTATATTTCTTTCAAGAACTGCAAGGTAGTGATTTTTTGGACAAAGAACCCAAAGCCGATTCTCCCATACCTTCATGAGCTTGACGAAAAAGGAATACACTACTACTTTCAGGTTACACTCAATGATTATGTAAAAGAAGGTTTTGAGCCTAATGTTTCGTCTGTCGAAAACAGAATTGAGACATTCAAGAAACTTTCTGATATGATTGGTAAGGAGAAAGTAATCTGGCGTTTTGATCCTTTAATAATTACGCCAAACATTGCTCCTCGTGACCTCTTGACGCGCATTTGGCGCATTGGAAATAAACTGAAAGGTTACACAAATAAGCTTGTATTCAGTTTCGTTGATGTAAAAGCATATCGCAAGGTTCAAAACAATCTTGTTAAGGAAAGTATGCTCTTTACAAAGGAGAATGTGGAGAATGCCGAAGCCAACCTTGCTCAACGAATAGAAATTGTAGAAGGTCTTCAAAAGATTCGTGAAGCTTGGCACAAAGATGGTTGGGATGTTGAAATCGCCACTTGTGCTGAAAATATTGACCTTGAAAAATACGGGATAGAACACAATCGTTGCATTGATGGCGAATTGATGAAACGCATTTTTGCTGACGATAAGGAACTTGTCTATTATCTACATACATTGAAATTACCAGAAAAAGACTTGTTTGGTAATTTGCCACCAATACCAGAGAAGGTGCGTAATGTAAAGGATACAGGGCAACGTAAGGTATGTGGATGTATGGTCAGCAAGGACATCGGCATGTATAATACTTGTCGTCATTTCTGTGTCTACTGCTATGCCAATACAAGTAAAGAATGCGTCATCCGAAATGCTGAGAAACATAATGATGAAAGTGAAAGTATAATTGGGTAATTATGCAAGAGTCAGAACTACAACAATATCTCCTTCGCAACTATCCACAAGAGAATGCTTGTTGCGAATGGAAGGAATTCAAGAATTTGAAGAACTCGTTCTGTGGGGATGAGAAAAACGATGTCATCTCATATGTGTCGGCTATTGCCAATATGGAAGGAGGACATTTAGTGATAGGGGTACATGACAGTTCTTTGGAAATTGTCGGGACGGATACCTATAATTATGACTGGCAAAAGGCAATTCTTCGTTTAACGGAACGATGTGTTAATCTTTCGACAGAAGGTCTCGATATTGAAGAGTTTGTTACCGATGACACTAACAAGAAAGTTTGGGTAATACATATTCCCAAGCATCGTCCCAAATTGCCTGTTTACGCTCATAACAAAGCATGGCAGCGAATTGAAGATTCTCTTGTAGAGTTGACCACTGAACGCATGAATGTCATTCTTGATGAGCCAATATTTGGTGAAACAGATTGGTCTGCACAGATTGTTCCTGATGCAACGATAGATGACCTTGACGAAGTTGCTATAGCTAAAGCCCGCAAAATGTTTAAGAAGGTACATAGCCGTATTCCCGAATCCGAGGTAAATGCTTGGGATATTCAGACATTTCTTGGCAAATGCGGACTAACAAGAAATGGAAGCATCACTCGTGCCGCTATCATATTGTTAGGCAAATACGAATCAGCCTTTAAACTGCGCCCTGTTGTCGCTCAGGTAACCTGGACACGCAGGGATGCAAATCAAGATGTGGTTGACTACGAACATTTCACTGTTCCATTCATACTGACAGTAGATGAAATTCTCTCAAAGATTGAAAATCTGACTTTGCGTGAAATGCCTGGTGGTACGCTTTTCCCAGATACAATGAAGCAGTATGATGACTACACTATACGCGAAGCACTTCATAACTGTATTGCTCATCAAGATTACACGATGCAACAGCGTGTCAATTTCGTTGAGAATCCCGGCTATCTATATTATTCCAACGCCGGTACTTTCATCCCCGGAACTTTGGAAAATGCTTTGAGAAATGAGGAATCTCAGACCTATTTCCGCAATGAATGCCTATGCAAGGCAATGGTGGACTTCAATATGATTGATACCGTAAGTCGTGGCATCAAGAAAATGTTTAATGAACAATGGCGCAGACACTTTCCGATGCCGGACTACGAGATTGATGCGAAAAAAAAGAAGGTTGTAGTACGCATATATGGTAACGAGATCAATAAGCGATATACGGATTTATTGAAGACCGACAACACTCTGTCATTATGGGATTGCATATCTCTCGACGCTGTACAGAAAGGCAGATTCATACATGAAGATGTTGCAAAAGACTTGCTGAACAGGGGACTTATTGAGGGCGATGCTCCCAATTATACAATTTCTTTAGGAGTTGCTAAAGCTACTCGTCAATTGCAAGGTTACACCAAGCAAAAAGGACTTGATAAGGACAAAATTAAACAAATGGTTTTGCAATATCTTAAGAATGCAGGATCAGATGGCGCCAAACGTGATGGCATCTACGAATACATCAAAGATGTAATGCCGCAAGCTAAAACACGGGAACAGCAATTGAGGATATTAGGAGACATTCTTAATGCTCTAAGTGTAGATAAACTTATTTTTGCTAATGGGCGAACTTGGTTCTTGAAAGAATAACCACAACAGATATAGCGGTTTTCGCTAATTATAGCGGAATTTATAACGGATTCCGTCATATTATAGCGGATAATGACAGCCTATTCCGTCAAAAATGTTTAAATCCATCGAATTTCGACGAAAATACATACTGAACTGAAAAGAATAAAGACCATGTTATTAGGAGACAAAATAAAAGAGTTGAGAGAAGAACACGGTGTGCTACAAAGGCAATTGGCAGCTTTGCTTGAAATAGACACTCCAATGTTTAGCAAAATAGAGCGTGGCGATAGATATGCTAAACGGGCACAAGTAATACAATTAGCTGAGTATTTCAAGATTGATAAAAATGAACTTCTTACACTATGGCTGGCAGACAAAGTATTGGATGCTATAGAAGATGAAGACGAATTAAAGCGAAAAGCCATTGAGGTTGCACAAGAAAGAATAGGCTAATCCTCACAAATATCGGGAACTATATGGTATCATTATCATACGATTTCCGATGTTAATATTTGATAATCAGATTGATATTTTGCAATATTCGGTTCAAGCGTGGAGCCTATTTCGTTTGTTAATCAGAAGGTTGTGGCAAACCCATAGCAAAATAAACGAAGATCCATACCCCACACTTGAATAGATATGGGGTATGGATACGCAGAATGCGTTCTTGCCATAGTCTAAACAAGAAATGAGTGCTGTTCGTTGTCCTTTGCTACTGAAAACTGCCACATTTTCAGATTAGGACCAGGCGAAAACACTTTCCATATGTCTGCCGCATGCGCGACAAAACAAAAGTAGAAAATAATTTTCACATTAAACAACACTCATGTAAAAATAGCCGCAAATCGTGCCAAAAATCCCTAGTTCCCAATCCCAACAACTCCGGTTCTCCCTTCCCCCGTCTGTCGGGGAGCG
>ERZ779799.236-NODE-236-length-19952-cov-3.205157_pt1 | contig 19952 bp, 8 predicted proteins | sample MGYA00511253_ERZ779799 | MGnify/ENA primary metagenome ERZ779799 (study PRJEB29588, sample SAMEA2159541) | human gut metagenome | biome: human gut; feature: human-associated habitat; material: faeces | place: Denmark | collected 2008/2010 ...
ATTTTGTATTCTTTTTGTTTTGTTTGTTTTTCTGAAATATGATTTTACTCTATTTTTTAATGATACTGCTTTTCCCACATATATGATTTCGTCATTTTTGTCATGCATTATATATACGCCTGGCTTGTTAGGCAACTTTTTTAATTCTTCTTCTATATTAAACATTTTATCTCCCAACATATTTTATCTGTATATAACAACCAATCTATCATATATTTTAACACTTTTTTGCGTTTTTTTCCACAAAATTTTGACACTTTTTAACTTTTGTAGTAATATATTAATATTAAATTAATTTTGACTTATATAAGGAGGTTTTTATGTGTGGAATTGTAGGTTACATAGGTAATCAAAAAGCAACACCTATACTTTTAAATGGTCTTTCTGCACTAGAATACAGAGGCTATGATTCAGCTGGAATCGCTGTTTTAGAAAAAAATAATATATGTATATTAAAAGATAAAGGTAGAGTTAAAAATTTATATAACATAGATGGTATAAATGAATTGAGTGGAAATATTGGTATTGCACATACAAGATGGGCAACACATGGTAAGCCATCAAAGGAAAATGCTCATCCTCATTCTGACAACAGCAATACTTTTGCAGTAGTACATAATGGAATTATAGAAAATTTTGCTGTTTTAAAAGAGTTTTTAATCAATAAAGGCTATACATTTTATTCTGAAACAGATACAGAAATAATTCCAAATTTAATTCATTACTATTATTATAATAATATTGAAGATGATGACAAATTTTTACGTGCAGTAAAATCTGCCTGTGATGATTTAAAAGGTAGTTATTCTATTGAGGTATTATCTAAACTTCATCCTGATAAACTTATTGTTATAAGAAAAGATAGCCCTTTAGTAATTGGAACATCAGAATCAGAAAATTTCGTTGCATCTGATATTCCGGCAGTTTTAAGTTATACTAGAAAATTCTACTTACTAAATGATAATGAATATGCCGTTATATATAAAGATAAAGTTGAATTTTATGATAATAGTTTGTCAAAGATAAACAAAGGTATTAAAACTATTGATTGGGATGCAAATGCAGCCGAAAAAGATGGCTTTGATGATTATATGCTAAAGGAAATTTTTGAACAACCAAATTCAATTAGAGAAACTATTGGTTCAAGGTTTAAATTAGGAGAAAACTGTAGTTTTGATGATTTAACATTATCAAAAGATTATTTGAATAGTCTTAATAAAATTTATATAATTGGTTGTGGAACAGCCATGTATGCCGGTTTAGTTGGCAAAGATATTATAGAAAAGCTTTGTAAAATTCCAGTAGAAGTAGAAATTGCTTCTGAATTTAGATATAGGGATCCTATAATAGACAATAAAACCTTGTGTATTTACATTAGCCAATCTGGTGAAACAGCAGATACTATTGCTGCACTAAAGTTGGCCAAATCTAAAGGAGCTAAAACATTGTCTATATCAAATGTAATAGGTAGCTCTATAACTCGCGAAGCCGATTATACTATATATACACATGCAGGTCCAGAAATAGCCGTTGCCTCTACAAAAGCATATACATCACAAGTTGTATTAATTGCTATTTTAGCTATACATTTTGCTGAAATTTTAGAAAGTGCAGATAAAGAAGTTATAGAACATTTAAAATCTGACATATTAGATTTACCAGCAAAAATCACTGCATTACTAAACAATACAGAAGAAATACAAGAATTTGCGAAAAAAATATATACGCAAAAAGATATATTCTTTTTAGGCAGAGGTGTTGATTATCACGTTGCCTTAGAAGGTTCACTAAAATTAAAAGAAATATCTTATATACATTCAGAAGCATATGCTGCTGGAGAGTTAAAGCATGGTCCTATTGCATTAATAGAAAATGGTATTACAGTTGTTGGAATTATGACAATACCTAATCTTGTAGAAAAATGCGTTAGCAATATGCAAGAAGTTATTTCTCGTGGTGCTAATACATTAATTATTACTAATCAAAACTTGCCAAATTCCAACTTTAACTATGTTATAAACATACCAGAAACTAACCCTTTAATATCTCCTATTCTTTCTGTTATACCTATGCAATTATTAGCATACTATATTTCTAAGAATAAAGGATTAGACGTTGATAAACCAAGAAATCTTGCAAAATCTGTAACGGTTGAATAAGCTAAAAAATTAGTCACGAAAATCATTTTATATATGGTTTCCGTGACTATTTTTTAACAGTGTATTACAAATAATCTTAAAATTACCAACAATATTGCTCCGTGGAATTCCCAAAATTCCAACAAATATTGCTGTTCCTAAATTTATTCCTATGTAAAATCCAAAATTAGCCCCTATTAAGTTTATTATATATATAATTGCTGCTCCAATACACGAATTTGCTATTAATTTCAAAATGCTCTTTAATGGTAATATAAATATCTTACCAAACACAAATAAACATATTATACACACTAAAAAACTTATTATTGCATTATTATCCAAATTAAACACCACCTTTATTAATATTTATGCCTAATTTGGGACAAATATGTTTACATTATTTTTCTTATTTCCAATTCATTTATAGAATCTAATATTATTCCTTTGCTCTGTGCCTTTTTAATTAAATAATCCAATTTAGTCTTATTAGCTTTTATCTGATATGCATAATAATCTATTAGTTCATTTTCTGCATATTCAAAATTGTTATTTGAATCATGTAGATCTTGCTTGGTTTTTATAATGCTCATTATTAACTCTAGTCTTTTCTCTTCATCTGTCTTATCCTTAATTTTATCTTCCCTAACATATTCTTCGTACATTTTTACTCTCCTCATTAGAAATATCTATATGTATTATATTCATCTGCTTGACAAGTTATTCATAATTAAGTAGATTTTACCAGTTTCCGCTTTTATATTTTAATTTTCACTTTTTTAAATTATTATATGATAATTATGGATTTTTATAAAAGTAAATACCCAAATTGCCAGAAAAGGAAAATAAAATTACCAATTGCATAATGGATTGACTTTCTTCAAATATCATGCTATAAATTAAATAGTATTATCTAAGGAGGTTATAAATGCTATGAACAAGAAATTTCTCATGTTAGTTTTATTCGTTCTATTAATTTTATCCGCATTAATAGGTATACATTTATACACTAAAAAGTATAGCGATATTGCTGTTGTATATGAGGCAAATGAACAAGGTAGGTTTAGAAATACAAAAGAAATATCTGAAGAAGTGTTTGATAATTTTGGAAACCTAACTCATTATAAATATAAACCTCAGTCTGAAAATGATAATATGGATGAAAAAGAGTACACCATTGATTATATTTTTGATAATAATAATAGAATAACAAGAGTTTCTGATAACTATGGAGCTTATATTAATATATCATATGATAACAAAAACCGTTTTTCTAAAATATCAGGTGTTTCATTATTTGAAAATTCTATTACTGTTAATTATACACACAAATTCAATTATGTTGATAATATTACATTAATAAACACTTCAATGATATATGACAATGACACTGCTCATCCAGTAAATAATACTTATAAAATATCTCCCCTTGAAATCAATTCTGAACAATGTATTATTTTTGAAACTTATACAGATGAAAATCTGTTGATTGAAGAGATTGTATGCAAAAAATTAAATAAAACCATAAATTATAGTAATATTTTTTCTTTGCTAGATATAAATTTTAATGGCTATATATGTTTGTCTTATAATCCTTGTCCGACTAACTTTCAAGTTCATTTGCCTTTGCTTAATGTGGGAAATATAATGTATATAAAATATTATGATAATGGTGGCAATATCAATTACTATTATGATTCAAATGACAGATTATTAAATTATAGCTCTCAGGTTGAAACTGTACATTGTATGTATAAAAAAATTAATAGTAAAAAATATATTTGTTATTATTTATCCAAAAATAATGAAAATTATACATTACAAACAGCTATAGATTTTCTAGAGGATAACAAAATAATTAAAAGAGAAATTTTAAATTCAAAGCAGTTATCTTTTGAAGATTATAATAAACAATTGCCTAAGTTCTCTGAATATTTAGAAAAAAATAAAATTTATTATTAACTTGTTTCATATTGTACTTCATGGTTTCTTATCATCTTCTAGCAATTTCCCATTGTTAGGTGAAGTATGTTATTTTTCATTCAAAAGTCGTTTCCTATGTTGGATACACCAAACGGACCAAGAGATTCAACGCGTCTCTTGGTCCGTTTGTAATTGTTCTACTTTATTAAAAGAACTGAAAATAAATCATTACAAAATAAGACCAAGAACGCCAGAACATAATGGATAAGTACTGGTGCGATAGCACCAATAATAAATTCAATGGTACTACATTTTTTTATAAAAGTTTGTTTCACACCATTGACATATATACAAAAATTTATATTACCAAAACTTTTATGTATATTGATTTTTACACATTTTAGTGGTAAAATATCCTCATACTATGGTTAAGTTCAGATTGTTGTGGAAAGCAATGTTCTAAGTAATAAAGGAGTTAAGTTATGATTGATATTAAATTAATTAGAGAAAATCCAAATTTGGTTAAAGAAAATATTAAAAAGAAATTTCAAGATTATAAAATTGATTTAGTTGATAAAGTCTTAGAATTAGATAAAAAAAATCGTGAAGTTAAACTTAATGGTGATGACTTAAGAATGAATAGAAATTCCTTAAGTAGCAAAATTGGGTTGCTTATGAAAGATGGAAAAAAAGATGAAGCTGAAGCAATAAAAAAACAAGTGCAAGATATTAATAGTCAACTTGTAGAAAATGAAAAACTTGAAGAGCAGTATGCAGAACAAATTAAGCAAATAATGATGAAAATTCCAAATATTATACATGAATCTGTACCTATTGGAGAAGATGACAGTAAAAATGTAGAAATTCAAAAATTTGGTGAACCTTTTGTTCCAGATTTTGAAATTCCTTACCATGCCGATATAATGGAAAGATTAAATGGAATTGACCTAGATTCTGCTCGCCGTGTTGCAGGTAATGGGTTTTATTATTTAATTGGAAATGTTGCTAGACTTCATTCAGCCATACTTAGTTATGCAAGAGATTTTATGATTAATAAAGGTTTTACATATTGTATTCCTCCTTACATGATTCGCAGTGATGTTGTTACTGGTGTTATGAGCTTTGAAGAAATGGATGCTATGATGTACAAAATTGAGGGAGAAGATTTATATTTAATTGGTACTAGTGAACATTCTATGATAGGTAAGTTTAAGGATCAAATTTTATCAAAGTCTGAATTACCTTATACTATGACTTCTTATTCTCCTTGCTTTAGAAAGGAAAAAGGTGCCCATGGTATAGAAGAACGTGGTGTTTATAGAATTCATCAATTTGAAAAACAAGAAATGATTGTTGTATGTGAACCTGATGATAGCTGGAATTGGTATGACAAAATGTGGTCATATACTGTTGAGTTATTTAGAAGCTTAGATATTCCTGTACGTACTCTTGAATGCTGTAGTGGTGATTTAGCCGATTTAAAAGCTAAAAGTTGCGATGTTGAGGCGTGGAGTCCTAGACAGCAAAAATATTTTGAAGTTGGCAGTTGTTCAAATTTAACTGATGCTCAAGCTAGACGTTTGGGAATACGCATAAAAGGAGAAAAAGGTAATTACTATGCTCATACTTTAAATAATACTGTTGTTGCACCTCCTCGTATGCTAATAGCCTTTTTAGAAAATAATTATAATCCTGATGGAAGCATTAATATACCAAAAGCTTTACAGCCTTATATGGGTGGATTAGAAAAAATTATACCAAATAATTAACGGAGGATAATATGTTAATTAAAAACCCTAAATTTGAAATTTCTGCAGTAAGCCCAAAGCAATATCCTGATAATGATTTGCCACAGATTGTATTAGTTGGCAAATCTAATGTTGGTAAGTCTTCTTTTATAAATACAATGGTTAATAGAAAAAAACTAGCTAGGACAAGTAGCGAGCCGGGAAAGACTAGACAGATAAATTTTTACAATATGGATAACAATTTCTATTTTGTAGATTTGCCTGGATATGGATATAGCAAAATGTCTAAAAAAGAACAGGCTATTGTTGGTAATTTTATAGAAGAATATTTGAAAAAAAGTAAGAATATTGCCTTAATATTGTTTTTAATAGATATTAGGCATACTCCTACTGCAAATGATAAATTGATGTATGATTATATAATAAAATGTGGTATTCCTTGCTTGGTTATTGCAAATAAAGCAGATAAGATTGCAATAACAAAAGTAGATAATCAAGTAGATAATTTACAGTCAATATTAAATCCTCTTAAGGATTTAACTTTTTTGCCATATTCTTCTGAAAGAAGAATATATGTTGACAAAGTGTGGGAAAATATTAATAATTTTTTAGATATATAAACAAAATATATTTATATTTTAGAATATAGTAATAATACTACAATTAGCGGGCGATTAAAATCGCCCGATTTTTGCTACTATTACTGTCATATCGTCTTTTTGTTTTCCATAATTGTTATCTATTGCTTCTGATAATATTATATCTGCTATTTTTTGTGCATCTGTTGTTTGCATGTCTTCTAATAAGTATTTTATCCATAATTCTTTGCTTATATATTCTGTATTTGATTCTATTACACCATCTGTGCACATTACTATTAGGTCGTCTGGTTGTAGGTCATAGTCGTATACTACTAAGTCCATATTTTCTACTATTCCGGTTGGCAGTTCTAGCGATTTTAATATTTGTATTTCTTTTCCTCTTTTTATAAATGTTGGACATGCTCCATTTTTTATAAATTCTAAGTTTCCCTTATACAAATCTAATATTGCTACATCTAATGTTGCATACATGTCTTCTTCTAAGTTTGCTATTAATGTAGAATTTATTAATTTTATTGAAATATCTTTGTCAAAACCTGCTTCTAATAATCTTTCTAACATTTTTATTGCTATTTTACTGCTTTTTCTTGCTTCTGGACCTGAACCCATTCCATCACTTAGTGCTAACAAATATTTTCCATCTTCTAATTTTGTCTGTAAGTTACTGTCTCCCGAAATTGGTGAATCTGCTTTTGTTGTTTTTGCAACACCTATTTGTATATTATATTTGTCTTGTAACATATATGTAAACTTGCATTTTGTTTTATTCTCTCTTAGCCCACATTCTTGATTTTGTATTATAAATTTATCATCAAATGCTTTGTTCAATATCTTTCCAATTCTCTTTATTTCGCATGAGGTTCCATCTAAATTATCACAGATATCTGTATATACATCTACAACATATCTTCCTGATTTTTGCTTTTTAATACTTATATCTTTTATATTTATTTCTTTTTGATTTAGCAATGTTTGTATCTCTTGTTTTTTTTCTTCATATTCATCAGTTTTCTTATTCATCTCGTTTGCCAGTTTAGATATTGCCTCTGAAACTCCTTCTAACTGGTTAGATACATTTTTTTTGCTTTCTTCCATCTTCTTTTTCCATATAAAGTTTAGTTTACTAATTCTATATGAATAATTAATTACTTTTGTAATTTTAGAAACTTCTTCTTGTACTTTTTTATTTTTCTCTTCATATCCTACTATGTAATTATTATGGTTAGCAAAAATTTTAATCAATTCCTTTTCTACCATAACTTCTTCTTTTAGTAAATATTCAAAAACATCTTTTAAAATATCTTTATCGTTATATATATCATCATACAGCATATTTTCTTCTAAACCGCTTAAGTTTATTCTTAGCTCGTCTATAAATATTTTTTCATTAGAAAGCTCTTGTTCCTTAAGTTCTTCTTCTGAAACAATTGTAGCTGCTGCTTCTTGATAAGTTTTTGCCATATCTGATATAGTTTGAGACATACTTGTTAATTTATATATTGTATCCTTATTTTCTTCTAAAGTTTTTTCTGTTGTTTCTGGAAGCATCTTTGTTTTACTTACTAAATCCTGAATATCTATTTTAATATTTTTAGGCACTGCTAGAAGTCCAAGAGAAGCTATTAAAATTTCTTGTATTAGTATTATAGGCACTGTATTTCCATTTGCAACATATGTTAATAACACATTTCCTATTATAAATCCTAATATAACCCCAATTTTTCCAAATTTGTTAAATATACCTGCTACCATTCCAGATATTGCATATGAAGCTATCATAACAGGTTCATTATTGCATATTATTCCTAAAACAACTCCTATTGTAATTCCAGAAGTTGCTCCTACAAGTATTCCATTTTTCCAACCTAATATTAGTACCAATAATATACTTAATATATTTTTTAAGTTATATCCAAATATTGTTGTATCCCCTAATGCAGTAAATGCTATGGCTAAAAGCAAGCTCGTCCCCATTACTTCTTCTATTGAAAATACTTTTTTTACTCCAGCTTGTCTAATAACTGTTATTGAATTTGAAAATATTTTGTAGAAAATATATGTACAAATACTTAGCATTATTGATGTTAATAATTCATATAATATAAATGTCCTAAAAAACATTGGAATAACTTGTACTAATAAAGTAGATACAAATAAGTGCATACCTAATCTTTTTTGTTCATTGACTTCATCCTGTATTTTTGGTTTTTTTATTAATATTGCTACAAAGAATACTAATGTTGTTAAAATATATGTCAATAAACTATTTGGCCCAAATTTTATAAAAGTAGATATTAAAGATATTAAATACATTATCCCTACAGGCATATTACAGCTCAAAGCTGCTGCTATTATTGCTAATCCAAATGGTGTTATTGTAAACATTATATTATCTGTACTAATTCCCACCATTGAAATCATAAAAGTTATTGTATACAAGATTATATTTTGTACTGTAAATAGGTTTTTTAATATAACCTTTAATTTATCTTTTTTATTTACTTCTATTTTCTCATTAATTTTTTGTTCTCTTTCTTTTGAAATGTTTTGAAACATTTTTACCACCCTTCACTTTTTTTATTATGTTCTATTTTAATACTTTGTTAAATATTTTTTTGTCGTTTTAGATACATAATTTAAAAAAGTTTTTTACATTATGCGTTTATTTTTTTTATTTTACTTTTTTATAAAACATTTTCTTTTTATAATTTTATCGTATTCTGTAGTAAAACACAACAATGTAAAGAAAAAAGGACGAAAACTCATCCTTTTTTCTTTTTATCTTAAGTACAATTTTTTATTTTACAAGAACTTTCTTCTTAATAAAGATTATTCCTACAACTAGCATTCCAGCTATTACAATAGTAAGTACATAATAGAATACTTGACCTATACCAAATGGTGGCATTACTGCAACATTTTCAGCTTTTGCTTCATCATTTTCTACTGGATCATTAGCAGGGTTAAAGTTACCAACTATACTTGTTTTCATTCTTCTACCCACTGCATTTTCTAGCTCTACTATTTCTACTTTACATTCATATCCGCCTTGTGCACCTTCTTTTGTAATTAATTGAGAAATTGTTAGCATGTTGTTGTTTAAATATTCATTGTCTAAATATCCTTTGTTTGAATATTTATTGTTTATATTATCTGCTTCTATTTTGCTTATAGTGTTAGATTGACTTGATATAGTGTCTTTTAGTCTATAATTTACTAAGTTATTATTAATATTTTCACCATCTTTTTCTTCTGCTGGTATTATTTCATTAATGTCTGTAATTGCGTTCCAATCCCCACTTTGAGTTTTATTAAATTGCATTTTATTAGGAATATAACATACTAATTTTTTAGCTTTTGATTCTACTTTAATTCCGGAATTTGTACGACCTTTTGCATAATATTCTAATCCCTCATATTCCACATAATCATTTAGCTCATTGATTTGCATTTTATACGTAATCTGTATTGTTGCACCATACATTAGCTCTTCATCCAAATACAATTGTATAAATCCTCCTGTAATTCCTTTTGTTGTACTTCTATTTGATTTCCATATTACGTTTTTTATTTCATTTCCTTTTGCTTCTGCTGTTTGTGTAGCGTCAAATACAATGCTTCCATCTGATAATGTAACCTTAACATTTTCTACATTATTGGTAATTTGTAATTGTGTTATTGGTCTTTCCACTAATCCTAAGTCAACATTTTCAATTCTTTCGCCACCTCTTCTGCCTTCTATTTTTATTTTTTGAGTTTTTGCTATTTTCCATGTATTAGTAGTTAATTCATCAACTAATCTTCCCATTAAATCGCTTCCATACTGTTCGCCCAAATATGTAGGTACTTTTGTTGGAGATGCTAATACTTCTGCTATATGGTTAGTTTGAATTTTAGAATATTTATTTACCTCTTCTACTCTAGCCCAGTCATCTATTGCTTTTGATACATGTGCTTCATTTAAGCTCTTATCATAATCAACATTTTCTATATCGTAACCGTTTTCAAAACCTGCTTGGAATATTGTAGACTTGTAATCTTGACCATTATATGATTTTTCGTTTCTTCCTCTTCTCTCCACCAATACTTTGTATGTTTCATTGTCTTCGTCATTTGTTAAAACTGTAGCATCGTCAAGTCCATATCCAAATAATACATAATAATCACCTGATTCCTTAACCTCAAAAGAATATTTACCATCTTCCCCTGTTGTGTATTCATCTGCTACTGACTTATATATATATTCTTTGTTATAACGTTTATCATTATATTCTTTTATCCATCCTAACTTCTCATCTCCTGCAGCTTGTTGAGTGCTATCATTTCTCTCATACTTTTTACATAATGCAACTTTTACACCCGCTATTTTTTCTTTTTCTTCACCTGAATCTCTTATACCATTTTTATTATTATCTTCCCATACACATCCACTTATTGTATTTGTAGAATCTATTGGTGTATTGGGATCTGGTGGTGTTGGGTCATCACCGTCATCAGTTATGGTTAGTGTAGCTGTTGTTTTGTCACTATCGTCCTCAAAGTTTATTACTCCATTTGTAATTTCTTCTATTGTTTCTAAGTTACCTGGTGTTGAATTTACATCTATCAATCCTGCTACTGTAGTATTATTTCCTATAATTTCTCCATGTCTATTTGGAGTTGATGTATTTGCTGAATAATATGTTTTATATCCATTTATTTCTGCTATATTAGTTTTTTCTCCAATATTTATATAGCCTTCAAATCCTTGTAAAGCCATACGTTTAACTTTATAAGTTAAATCAATTGTTATTCCTTCTCCTGTTGCTAATTGTTTATTTTGTAGTCTTATATATACTTTATTAAATCCTGGAAATGATTTTTCCGTCACTTGACCATATATACTTTCAGATACCGCTGAAGATTTATCTTTAGAAATATTTTTTCCATTAGTATTTACAACAGCTGATGTTAGCTGTAAAGAATCATCATAATAATCTACAACTTCTGTAATTTGTGTTTCTAGACTTTGTGATAAATTATATACTGTTATTCTATATTTAATCTCTACTTCTAAGTTTCTCTGACCCATATATTCTGATTGCTTTATAGGTCTATCATAATATTTATTATAGTAATATTGTGCATTTAATCTATTTATATATATACCTTGTTGTGAATCTGCATATTGTTTTGCAAGATTTATTTTGCCATTGTTATCTTTTATTGCATTTGTATAGTCATTTATATAGTCTTTAATACTATCTAAAGCATATGTTTTACCATTAAATACTGTTTTATCTGAATTTCCATTTTTTGTATTTGTAGTTGTTACTTCTACTACGTCTTTAGTTAACTGTGCATTAAATTCTTGCCTTCTCCATAGTCCTAAGTTAACATAGTTTGTCAATAAATCTGTTCCAAATGTTGCGTTTTTATTAGTAGGGTAATATTCTATACCACTATTAAATGGTGATTTTGTTAATGCTGACATTTTGCAATCTTCTATAAATTGTAATTTATTCCATGCCTCATTATCATTCATATCTCCAACTATACTTCTATATATTCTTACTTTTTCAGCTTCATTTGGATAATGTCCATTTGCAACAATAAACTCTTTTATTTTCTGGCTAATTAAACCTTCTGACCATTCGCTTGTTATAGCTCCATTGTCGTCATAATCTAAAGTTCCATATTTATTATATTTATAACCATCCACTAATTGTATTTTATCTTGTACATATGCTACACCTTTTGATGTTTTCTTTAAAGTATATCCCATTAGTTCTAATCTTGTGTAAGACTTATTATAATATATTCCTTCTTCTTCAACTAAATATGTACTTATTCCTAAAGTGTTTTTGCTTATATAGTTCTTTGGAGATGCTCCAATTTCTGCAAATCTATTATTAAATGTTTGTCTTCCTTCTATTGTGTTTTTTCCAGTATTTGTTTCAAGTTCACTTGCTTTTGAATTTGCTTTCCATTTTTCAAACCATTCTGTATTTGTTTGGGTATTTTTACCTGAACCCGTATTGGTTCCTGTTCCAGTGTTTTTTCCTCCGGTGCTTCCACTATTTCCATTATCTCTTCCTGTACCAATATTAGTTAGTTCTCCCAACATTTCTTCTACTGAATTATAGTTTTGAATTGTATCGCCAGAAATTCCTTTTGCCAGGTATTCTGTTGGCATATATACTTGACCATCATATTCAAATACAACATAATATTTTTTGCTTTCGTCTACACCTTCAAATTTGTAGTTTCCATTTGCATCTGTTAAAGTAGGGTTTATTCTATTGTATATGTTTGTTACACTATCAGCTGGCATTAGCTCTGCAAGTTTCATATCTTCTGTATATAAACTTACTTTTATGTTTTCTAAGTTTTTGTCAACATTATTTGTTGTACTGTTTATACCATCTCCTAAACTTGCTTTTCCAGTTTTTGCATCTTCCCAAACATTTCCACCAATTGAAATTAGTTTTATATCTTTTTGGTTTGGTATAACAATAGATATTTCTCCTCTTCCATTTAGTTCAATTGTAACACCTTCTGGAGCATTTACATTTATTATTCCTGTTATTCCATACTTATCTGTTCCATCTATTGTTATTAATTTTTCCTTTTTAACATCAAATTCTATTGCTCCATTTATCATTTTATATCCAGCAGGAGCTTCTATTTCTTCTATTTTGAAATGATCTTCTCCTTCTGAATTAAGTAGTAACGTAGGTGTTTGACCTGATATAACAAGATCTCCGTTTTCATTTGATGTTGCTTCACTTGTTTTTCCTGTTGGCCATGTTATATTAAACTTAGCACCTGCTAATCCATTTCCTTGTTCATTTACTTTCCTTGCTTTTATCTCATATGTATCAAGTAGGTCATCTGGATTTTCTGGATTTGCCTTAATATTTTTTATTTGTACTGTAATAGTTTGATTTTCTTTATTAAATGTAACTTTTGCATTACTATTTGCTGAAACAATTTCAATTCTATCTACTTCATAGGTATTTGTCGTTGAGTTATATACTTTATATACATTAAATACTATTTTTAATGGTTGCGTAATATATCCTTCTGGTGCACTTTTCTCTTCAACTGTCCATGTTTCAGTTCCCGAAGCATTTATAACTTGATGACTTCTTAATATATATCCATCTTTATCTGATACATACGTTAGAAGACCATTAATTAAAAATTCTGCTCCTTCTAGTCCATGTTCAACTCCATTTTCATCTTCATAAATTTTTCTCATGTTAATAGAATATGATCCCTCTTTTGAAGGTGGTTGAACTGTGCCTAGGTCTAAAGTAAATTCTTTTAGTTCTCTTTCTCCATTAAATTCTGTTAATTGTTGAGTAAACGCTGCTTCAAATTTTATCTTTTTGTCCTTATTAGGTTTTAATCTTGTTATTTCATTTTCTTTCTCTAAACTGCCTTCTGAAATTTGATAACTTATTCCATTTTTTACACATTCTTCTCCTTTAGCTTCCATCCATGTAAAATGCGCATATAGTTTTGCATCAGCTTCTAATTCTGTTTTTGGAATTAAGATGTAAAATTCTTTTTCTGATGAAGGTCTCATAAAATCAGTTGTATGTTCCACATAAAGTCCTGAAACTGGATCACTTTCCTCACATGGTTTAAAGTTTTTTGTATTCGTTATTTTATCATCTGTTATTATTTTATTTACTTTTATTTTTTGGTTTCCGTTTTGAATATATAATCCAAGTGTTTCGTTATCCACTTTTCCACCAATTCCACCAAATATGATTTCTTCATTTAAGTATTTTCCATTTACATATTTCATAGTGTATGGTCCGACTTTTATATATTTATTTGAATTACTTGTATAATATTCTGATGTTATATTATCTACATCTGTAAGATTAGTTGCATAGTTTCCATCATTAGAAAGCGCATTATTAACTCTCTCTTTAAATTTTCCATACTTTATTGCTTCATTGTAAAGTTGCTTAATGGCATCTACGTTGTCCCTTACAAACTGCGCTTTGCTACCATCAAGTTTCAGTTTTGCAATAATAGTTTCAGCATTATCAACATTTATTCCACCAGTTATTTGTAACATCCACATAACAATTTGCTTTCTTGGTGTCCATTGATTACAAGGATCTGCAGTAATAACATATGCTTTATCTGCTGAAATAGTTGTATGATTATTACTACATTTATAATATCCCCTAGTTCTTATTGTAGCTGGCAATCCAAAGTTATTTACATTATTAATTGCACTTATTTCAGTATCTGTTAATTTTCTTGACCATAAATTTCCATTTGCAGGGTTAAATATATCTTCTACTTTAGGCGTTGACCAGTAGTAAGTATATGCACTGCTCTCTCCTCTCCACATTGCAGAAGTCATAGCTAAAGTGACGTCTCTTTGAGTACAATATATAGCTCTTCCTTCTACTTTAGGAACTTCAAAACCATTGCTCTGTATGTTATCAGGGTTAACTTCAAAGCCTGTTTCATTTCCCCAATTCAAATTATCTTCTTGATTAGCATTAAGCATTGCAGAATATATTTCTTTATAATTTGTTTCTGCATCTGGAATACCATTAATTGAATTAATGCATAAAATCAATCCAGCCAATATAACTGTTACTAATAGTATTATTTTAACTGTCCATTTGTTTTTTATCATTTCTACTAACCTCCTTTCCTATATTTTTTTGTTCAAAACTTGTTTTTTTATCTCATATATACCAAATACCAATATTGCTAATATAAATAATGTAAGTGTTGTATATCCTACTATTTTACCTGTTACTATTGATACAGCTATATCTGCATTTGACATATCATCTTCTGTTGGTATTTTATTTCCTGCCTTTGAGTCTATATCTTGTAAACCTTGTTCATTATAGCTTTCATATATTTCGGCATTGTTATTTACTATATTTCCTATTAAATCTTCTGTAATATTATAGCTTAATACTAATGTTAGTTCTTTGCTTTGTCCTGGCTCTAATTTTACATCTGCTAATATAGAATTATATGCATTTCCGTCTTTTGCTAAAAACCAATCCTTATTTAACTCAGAGTTAAATTTTGCTTCTTTTGGTAAGTAGTCTACTACTTTTTTAACATATCCTACTGCTGTTCCTTCGTTAGTTACAATTATTTTGTATTCTACTATAAAGCTACTTTGTCCAACATTCTTGTTTAGAACTTCTACTTTTGATAGTTTTTCATTATTTTTGTTATATACTTGTGTTCCTATTGTTGGTGTTGTTAATGTTATTTTGCTTATATGTTTATCTAATTTTAAGTCAAATTTTTCTGCTATATATAATCCTATGTCTATGTCTCTAATATCTGTATCTTCTATTTTTAATACATCAGATACTGCTACTTTTTTATTACTTCCTTCTATTTCCATTTCAAATTCTATTGCATCTGAGTTTATGCTTGGTTCTACACCCTTCGCATTAAATTCTGTAACACTATATTTTTCTGTATCATATATAAATACTACTAAATATTCGCCTTTGTCTAGATTTAAGAATTCATATTTTCCATTTTCATCTGTTGTTATTTTTTTAGGCATATCTGTTTCTGAATCTTTTACTAATTCGCCATTTTCTTTATATACTAACATTACTTGCATATTTGGCAATAATGTTTCTGTTTCTTCTCTTTGTCCATTTTTGTTTGCATCTAACCATGCAGTACCAGATATTTTGTATTTTCTGTTTTCTAATGAAGGTTGAATATAAAATTTCAATTTATTTGTAGCTTGTATTTTGTCTATTGCTGTTGCTGTTAATGTTGCAGGTTCAATTATTACTTCTTTTTCTTGTTGTTCTCCTAATTGTTTTGCAACAAGTTTTACATTTATATCAATTTTTTCGTTTGGTTGTAAACTATTTATATCTATAGACAATATGTTGTCATATGTTGAATCCTCTACATATTCTGTTCCATTGTATATATATTTAGCTTCTACCAATCTTGTTTCTGTTGGAATTTTTATCTCTACTACATTTTCTGTTGAAACTAATTCTCCAATATTTTCTACAGTAACAATGTATTCTATATTTTCTCCTTCTTTTACAGTTTGTTTTTGTCCTTGTTTTACATTTTGTTCTATTTGTAATTCTATTTTCTTTCCATAGAATATAAATTCATTAGAATAATGCTCTGGTACATTTTTTGCACTTACTTTTGAAACAATATTTATTTCTTCTGCTGGTTCTTGTACTCCTAATTCTATTGTTACATATTTAGTTTCCCCTGCTTTAAGGTCTCCTAACAAGATTTTTGTAGCTCCAGATTTTGTTTCGCCATCATTGCTGTTGTCTTTTGTTGATATAAAATCATTATGACCTATAGATTTCATTACTTCTAATCCTGTTGGAATACTCATTTCCCAGATTACATCATTCATATCTTGTTCAGAAACATTTTTTATTGATGTCATAAATTCTATTTTATTTCCTTTTATTAATAAGGTTTGTGGTTTAATTGGAGTTGTTGTTTCAACCTTTAATGATGCTTTTTTAAGTGATAATTTGTATTCATTAGATGTTGTACCTGATGCTTTTACCTTATTTAATATTTCTACAGTTTCTGATAAATCTTCTATATTATTCATTTTAAGCTCATATATTTTTTCTACAGACTTTCCTGGTGCAATACTTCCTAATAATACTTTTTTGTTCTTCTCATTTGCTTCTATAAAACTTCTTGTTGAAACATCATATTCAACATGTGTTGTATGCTCTGGTGCATCTATGCTTAATTCAACATTTTCTGCTGTTGTTTCTCCCACGTTTTCTACTATTGCTGTGAATCTTACAATTTGTCTTTCTCTAACTTCTGCTCCTTCTGGCATATTTGATGTTAATGTAACTTTTAATTTTGGTCCTTCTCCTGTTGATATACCTATTATTGGAGAAAGCTTTGTTTCTGCTGATGTTCCAGCTTGTTCGTTATTATCATAATATACTTTATATGTAGTATATGAAGTATTATTGTATGGTAACTCTGATGGAATTTTTACTTTATAATTGAATTCCACTTTATCGCCTGTGTTTAAATCTGTATCTAATATTATTAAATATGACTTAGCTTTTTCCATGTTATCCATTTCTAATGTCCATGCATTTTCTGCATTTTCTAAATCCTTTGTTGCATTTGCATTTTCTGAATAATATACTTTTACTGTTTCGCTGTTAGCATTTATTTGTATTTTATCTTGCAATGTAGCACTAAATGTACTTTTTAATTCTGTATCTGTATCTATTTGTTTGTTACCTTTGAATGGTAGTCTTCCTAATATTTTAACATTTGAAATACTGTTGTTATTGTTGTTAAGTATAAGTCCGTTAATTGTTGCTACTTTTTCATCTGCACCTACTGCTATTTTTCCAACTTGTGTATCTCCTGACATTGATAAAATAGCTTTTTCTCCATCTGCATAGTCTTTAACTCCATTAGCTGTTACTACTCCTGTTGGAGCTACAAGATTAATATTTGTTTCTGTTATTCCTATTTTATTTTCTGTTTTATCATAAAGGTTTGTATTTTCATTTGTATAATACATTTTTATTTTTTCTTGCATACTTGGTGTTAGTTTTTCTAATGTTATATCAGCTAATATAGATATTGTTGCACCTTTTGTTGTTGCTTCTGAATTATATTTTGTTTGTGTACCTTCAAATGATAAAGTTAATACTTTATTTCCATTTTCAGTTGACCAATTATTGTTTTTTAATTTCAATTCATTCTCAAACAACAATTTTGCATCTGATATTTCTATTTTTTCAAAGTATTTTGGAAATACCAATTTTATTGTTGGGTTTTTATATAAGCTATTGTTAATATTTGAAGTATCTAATGTTGCTCTTATTTCTACATTTTCATTTACAGTTATTGTAGATAAGTTATTTTTGCTTATTGTTAATTCTGCTTTTGATATAGGTTCTTTTAAAGTAATTTTTCCCTGTTTTGTTTGTTCTGCCAATTCTGTTTTTCCTATTACGCTTGCATTTATTTCTTTAAATGATTTAATTTCTTCTTTGCTATATCCATTTTCGCCTTTTATTGATTTTTCTACATATATATTCAATGTACCTTCTGTTGTTGGAGCACTTGTTTTTAATGTCAATTTGTTTAAATCTAAGTCTTTACAATCAAATGTATATAAACCATCTTTTAAACTTTGTTTATTTATTGTTCCAACTTTTTCTAGGTTTGGATTAAATATATCTATATATCCTTCTGTTCCCAAAATTTTGTTAAATACATTTTCTGAAACGCTTATCTTAGTTGTATAAATTTCATTTTTACTAGAAACTACTGTGCTATATTCTGTTGTTCCATCTTTATAATTATCTGCCTCTTGAGTAAATTCTATTGCATTAATTAAATTTGCGTATGCAATGTTAGCTGTATATTTTACTGTATATGATGTTTCAACTTTTTCTTTTGCATTAAAGTTTGCATATATATGTCCTTTACTAATTTCCTTTGTAGCTTCTATATTAAAATCCACAATTTCATTTATTTTCTTTGTAATTTCTGCTTTTCCTGTAAATTCTTGTTCTTTTATTGTTTCTATATTATTATATGCTTCTATTTTTGCTGTAAAATCTGTTGATACATTAAATTTTTCTGTTGAATTTACATAGTCATATATTTCTTTTCCTTCATATTTAAAAGTAACTAAATATTCATCTGTACAATTCTTTTTCCATGTTATGTTGTTATTTTCTAAAATGTTTTCTACCTTTATATCAACTAATTTTGCTTCTTCATTATAGTTCCAGTTAGTTTGTACAAAATCTATTCCATCTTCTTTTCCATTTGTTGCTTTTGTATTGTTTGCCATTACTTTTATATCATTTGGAGTATTTTCATTTATTGTTGGAACTTTTACTTGTAATTCTGTTGTTTTTATTGGTAGATTATTGTTTTCTAATCCTGTTTTAATTTTATATTGTAAAATTACTCCATATTCTTCGCCTAATTTGTAAGGAACATACTTATTAATAGTTGCTTCTGCAACTATTTTTGCTTCTCCATTTAATATTAATTTAACAGTATGTTCTTTTTCTATTGCTATTTCTTTTCCTTTTGCATTTACATATGTACCATCTATTCTAACTTTGCTTTCTTGTATAAAATTGTCTGCTGATACAATATCATCTTTTTTTGGAATTATTGGAAGTTCTATTAATATATTTGAATTTGTATCTAGTTGTTTTAAATATATTTTGTCTTCCTTAATCTCTTGAATGTATTCATTTTCAAATCCAGTTTTCACATTAAAGTTTGCACTAGAAAAACTAACTATTCCATTTTTTAGATAGCCAGCTTCTTTTACTTTAATATTTAAATACATTTTTGCATCTTCTGTATTTACGTCTGATACTATTTCTCTTTTTTCATTTGCAAAGTAAACATCAAATTCTACATTTTGATTACTTGTTGCAGTATCTCTTGCTTCTGTTGCATATGCTATTCCATACATTCCTAATGTTGATAGCTCTGCAAAAAATATTATAAATGTAAGAACTGATGCTAAT
>ERZ779799.244-NODE-244-length-19517-cov-3.681071_pt1 | contig 19517 bp, 14 predicted proteins | sample MGYA00511253_ERZ779799 | MGnify/ENA primary metagenome ERZ779799 (study PRJEB29588, sample SAMEA2159541) | human gut metagenome | biome: human gut; feature: human-associated habitat; material: faeces | place: Denmark | collected 2008/2010 ...
ACTCTGCGACCGCTGCCCCTGCTTCGGTTCGCTGTTTCCGCCACTGGCGGCGCTCACCTTTGCGGCATCCAGTATTATCTGCGCTTTTGGCTTAGCATCTGCCTCACCTCGCTCGCCGTATCGGCACTTAGAATTATGCGGTATTGCCATTGGTATCAGTATACCACCCGGATCGTACAGGCGGCAAGGCTGCAGAGAATGTGCGGGCGGCTATTTGGCGGGCAGGAAACCAATATCCTGAAATTTACGCGGCGCTCCGTTATAATATCTCCAAAGTGGAGATGGCTTTGAGGGGAACCGCAAAAAGGTGTTTGAAGCAGGCGTGAACGCCCACATTGCCAAGCCGTTCAGCGTGATGCCCTGTTGGCAGGGCTGGATAAAGCACTGACAAAAAACAGGCACGAACCATACATAAACCGCCGCACTTTCCATATAATAGGTATATTGTACAGAATATGGAAGGGCAGGAGGGTACCCCAATGAAAGCAACAGGAATCGTGCGCAGGATTGATGAGCTGGGGCGGGTGGTCATTCCCAAAGAGATCAGGCGAACCCAGCGCATCCGCCAGGGCGACCCTCTACTTACGACATTGACACCGTTTGAAATCTTCGTTAAAGCGATAAATTCAATCACTGAACGCCTTTTGAAGGTGGATTTGTCTTCATAATTTTTGAAAAGCTCTCGTGGATTTCCGCGAGGGCTTTTTTTGGCGTTAGCAAAACAGGTGGGAGAGTGTTAAATGCGGGATGCTTGAAATAGTAGTTCTTTTTTAGCTTTACCGCGCCATCATCGCACAAAACGTAAAGGTCTTCTTTTAAGTGCGCAAGGTCTGATGGTTTAATAATAGGCTGCGACTTTGCGTCGTTTTCAGCAGAAAATAAGGAACGCTTATCCCCAATCATCTTTGAAAAATATTCTTGCGTTTCAGTTCCCTTGCATCCTAAAAGCACTGTGAACTTGAAGTTGCCAAGCATTGCACTTCGTTCATCTTTGCCATAGATAATGTCTAAGTCGGCAAGGGATTGAGTTAAAATCATAATCCGAATATGTCGCTTCCTGAGCTTTCGCAGAGCCTCTGTAATTTGTAATTTTCCAAAGGATGCAAATTCATCCAGACAGAACAGAATCATTTGCTTATGCTCTGGTGGGCGGGAAGAAAAATACTCCATCGACTGTGCGGTTATTATGCGCATCAAATCGCCGTAGATTTTCAACTTCTCGTCCGGCAGATAGACGTAAATGCTGTTGGTTTCAAGGGTGGCTGGGCTTATGGATTGCTCATAGCTGGCAGGTTTTCTAAGTGCGTTTTTAATTTTGGGGTTTACCGCAAAAAGTTTTAAAGCGTCATCGGCAGACTGCTTGCAGCCCGCAGTATTTTGTTCACTGGCTCCCGCAAAGCTGCTTATGTACATATTGGCAGTTGCATTTCGCTGCTTTGCTATATCGTTCAAAAGCGAGCGCCAGTCGTGCGACAGGAAGTGTTCGCAGATGGCAATAAAGTCCCATCCCATGCCGTAGTAGCAGATCAGTGCTGCGGTTATCATTTTCCTACCGTTTTTTGTGAAGAAAACTCCTGCTTCGCTATCGTTTGCCTTATCGGGCAGCAGCAAGTAGGCAAGCTGTTCCAGACGCTCTAAGCGCTCGGTCTCGTCTGTTACAGTGTCGATTGACGCAAACACATCATACGGGATGCAGTTATCACTTGTGGGGTCGAAGACTATTTTGTTGGCAGTATCAACATTGGCGGATATATCGCCAGATATATCGACAACCAATGCAGTGCCCTGCCAACTGCGGAGCGTGGGGATAAGCAATGCACTTGTTTTACCTGTCCCTGATGGCCCCATTACAACTATATGTCCTTCGTCCTGTTCTGGGGAATATGCAGTCAAGCCAAACCTTTTGCCCAAGATAACACCCTTTGCCCGACTGGAACATTGATATTCTATATCTTTGTGCTCAAAAGGGGTGATGAATGTGTGACTTGCTTGTCCCCGAATGTACACCAGCAGGAACAGAACTAGCAACATAATAATGATTATAGCGTACAAATAGAAGTTTAAGAGATGTACAACGCCATTCATGTTAGTACCTCAAAAGTGAAGCTCTGGCCCAGAAGATTCGCCAAAGTACAGTGCAGGGCATTCTTCCTGCTGATATTCTTCCTTACGCGCTGCTTTGAGTTGAGCAACAGTGCGGTTTCCACCCTGTGCGCGGGTAACGCCTGTCATAACATGAGCGTCTTCCAGCCCGTTTGCGTCGAGGTACTTTTGCAAATCGGGGTGAAAATTACGCAGTTCACGACGGTCTAAGACCTCGTTCGCACACACTTTGTACCCCTCATCGTGCTTTTTGTCTTCCACAACTGGGATGAAACAAAAGTGCAAGTGCGGTTGGCCGCCCTCGTCATCATGGACGATAGCCTGAATGACATTTTTCTCTCCATACCGATCTGCAAGAAAGTCGTATGTTGCACGGAAAAAATCGTTGTGTCGTTCTGGTGCTAAATCTTGCGGAGCGGTTACTATCCAGCCAGCCATTACCTTAACGTCATCTCGACCATATACATAGAGCTGGCCCAAGCGCTCTTTGTAATAGTCGTATTCGCTTATGCCCCTATCGGGGGACAGAACGTAGTCCAGTCCCTGCCGCGACGGGTCAATATCCGGGTTGCTGGAATGTTCGATTTCTCGCCGATTGTGGCGTAACTGATTGCGGACTGCACCCGCCGTAAACTTCTTCACACACGCCATCATAATCTCACCTTCCTACTTTACGGGGACGATGCCCCATCCGATTACGCCTTAAAATGTGCTGCATAAGTAGGCAGCGCATTTAGGCTCCATTCTGCTGCGTCATACAAGGTATGGCAGCTTCTGCGGAAGCTCCCACCGCCCTTGCGGGCTTACCTTGCCAAAGGGCGTGACCCTCTGGACTCCTACTGCCGACAAGCCAGCTTGCCGTCAGCCGGGGGCTGCGGCCCCCAACGGAACGCCTTGCGGCCGTTCCTGCCCCTATAAGAGCGGCGGCGCGATGTTCTGCACATTTAGCGCAGTTCATTCACGCCGCCCTTTGCATCGACCTACGCCTTACTAACGCAAAGGCGTTTGGTCTTATTCGCTGCGGTTCGTTCCGCAACTCCATTGGGCCAGTGCGTCACGTTCAATGTTTTTTAAAAAGATAATCCCATCAAACCAATCAAACGGTTGATGTGGTTCACACCAATAGGCGAGTGTTGCCAGCACGTCATAGGTTTCAGCCTTGTCCCAAAGGGTATCCCAATTTGCAAAAACCTCGTCCACCAAGTGGGAAATGTCTGATTCGCCAGAATTATTAAAAGGAAACTCCTTCTTGATGATGGTGGAGATTACTACGACTGAAGGCCATAAGGTATCATTTTCAGTAAGAGTGCAATGCTCTACGTTCTCATCAAAATTAAAGTACATAAAGAAATCTTGTAAATGCGCAGCATTACGGGTAGGCCGGGAACTTAAAGCACGAATTCCGCGAGACATTGAATCTTTGATTTCTCGTGTAATAAGGCTCCCATCTACATGAGATTGAAGCAGGAAAGCAGCTTCGTTGCGAAAAGGGTTAGTTACAGGGTACAGTTCGTTTTTGATTGCAATGTTAATGTACTCACCGATTTTTAAACCGCAAAGCTTTGTGACTTTTTCAATGAGAGCGTCACTTTCGTGGTCAGACTGAAAGAATCGTTTCATAAGATGAACTCCTTTATGTACGAGATGTATTTTCTTCTCTATATAGTATAATACAATACGTATTATATAAAGTCAATATATACAGACTGTATTATTTGCGTGCTTTAATAATTTTTTATATGCTGCAAACCGTTGAACCTATTCGCAGCAGTTTGAAATTCTAAGAGGTATTGTCGCTGCGGCGGGAACGGGGGATTGCTCCAACCGCTCAAATCATCATATACGCCCTCTTACCTTAGTCAACGGACTTTCGCGGCATAAATGCTTCGCAATTATTCCATGGTTCCATTGACACGGTGCGAGGGCGTTATTCTTTCTTTTCGCCGGTTGGGGGCAATGCAAAGCACCCCACGGGGTTAAAAGTAGACTTTTAAAGACGAAAGGACAGAAACCGAATGAAACAGACCATCAAGACAAGCCGCGTAGCTGGACAGCTGGAAAAAATGTTCCGCCTTCTGAACAATCACTTTTATGGTGGGCAGTTGCCGGAAGTGGTTATAAGCCTTAAAAAGACCGTTGGTGCTTACGGACACTTTACTTGCGGCAAGGTTTGGCAAGCGGGAGACGAACGGCGCTATGAAATCAATATTAGCAGCGCAACATTGAATCGCCCTATAGAGCAGACCTGTAGCACCTTACTCCATGAGATGGCACACTTAGCTTGTGCTGTTGGGTATGGCAACACGGAGAAGGACGAAAACGGGAACCCGCTCCCCATCAAAGACACGAGCGGTTCCGGCAATACATACCACAACAAGAGGTTTAAGGCAATGGCAGAAGCCCACGGCTTAGAGATCGAGAAGCACCCCAAATATGGCTGGACGATTACAAGCCCTAATTTGGAACTGCTGGACTTCATCGCCGCACAAGGGTGGCAAGACCTTCAAATGGTCGAAGGTGTGAACCTTCTGGATATTTTGGGGACACTTCCCAAAGGCGGTGCAGGGACAGCAACCAGAACAAAAAAGCCCACCAGCACCCGCAAATATATCTGTCCTAAGTGCAAAAACAGTTGCCGAGCTACCAAGGCAATCAACATAATCTGCGGGGACTGTATGGAAAAGATGGTTGTAGCAGAATAAACCATCGGACAGAGATTAAGGTCGAGTGAGAGTAGACCACATTTTTATATGTACACTTTTAAAGAGGTAACTACTATGTGCTATGATTTTTATTCCTGCTCGTTCGAGCCGGATATTTGCTACCCAGGCTGTGGAACGCATGACGAGTGCCACGCTTGCAGTTGGTGCAAAGTGGCTTGTGCCGAAGATAACAACAGCCATCAACGGTTATCAACGGTATCAACGGATGCAGACACAGCGGTTAAATAAACGCGCCCCCTCATTCAAATCGAATGAGGGGGCTTTCTGTGGGGGTTAATTGGAGCCGCTTTCGCGGAGTTCTCTTTTATACTTGTAATAAGTGTTTCGAGCTATTCCTATCAGCTTAATGCACTCGGTATCAGAAAGTGTTCCGTCAAAATCCTTGCTGTACCTTCTGATTTGCTCTTTACATGGAGCAGCTTTCTTTACTGTCAGCTTGCGCCCCGCCGTCTGGCCGATTTGCTTTCCGTTCAATTTGGCGGTAAGCATCCCTTCCTTTGTGCGCTGGTGGAGATCATCGACTTCCTTCTGTGCCTGTCCGAACGCAAGCCGGATTTGCTCTTTTGCCAACGCAACGGTGTACTGGTTCAGCGCATCAATGACGGCAGCAACAAAGCTGTCCGTGGCAGCGCTCCCGGTTTCCAGCCGCGTGTTGATTTGCCGCTGGATGGTCTGGCGATAAGTTTCAGTGTCGATGTGCGGTTCTTTTAAAAAGTGTAGTTTAATTTTGCGGTCAAATAGTTCCTCGTATAGTTGGCAGCCCTCGTCAGCATTGCGGCTCATGCGGGAAACACTGTCGAACACGATGGTATCTCCCGGTTGCACGATGCGCACCAGCTTGTCCAGTTCCTTGCGGCCTTGGTACTTCGTTCCCGTATAGACTTCGTGCACGATATGCGCGTTAGGGTATGCAGCCCGGATGTTCCGCACCTGTCTGTCAATATTCTGCGCCGGGGTGGAAATCCGGCAGTACCCATAGGTTTGCATTTTGTATCACCTCTAAGGAGCGTCATATTTGATACTTGTACTGTACCTACTTTGCCATACAAAAGCAAGCACTTTTGCTATTATATCGAAACAGCCTAATTTTGATACTGACGGCTTACTTAAACCGTCTGCATGGAAGGTGTCTGCGACGCTTCGGACGCGCCTAACAGGGTCAATCATGCGCAATGCGTCCGCCTTCGCGGACTTACGATTAAGGAATCATTTTAATAGACTTTTGGGACGGTTCGATATATAATATAATATATATACATATCGGGGGGACTAATATGGCTGGTGGACGTTCGTTTTTACATTTACCCGACAACGATGCTACTGTTACCGTGCAGGTAGAAGATGCCGCCCATAACAAGATTTCATATTCTACAAAATTGGGAAACGAGCTTGGACTCACCCCCTGTGGATACCGTGTTTATCATGCGGAGTTTAAGGATAGCACCGAAGAAGAGGGCGAATACAAGGTCGCTAAGGATAAATCGGAGTGTTCTCATTGTCATAAATTCCGAAATAATGCGTCAACAGAAAATATTATCTATGAAAAGTATGAGAGCGAGCTTTCCCATTGCCGCGCAATAAATGGTGAATATGCAGGAATGCGCCGCTATGTCCCGGCAAAACTCCAAATTGAACTCTATAATAACAAGTGCGGATATTGTAATAAGCCTTACCGAGATACACTAAGCGATCTCCGTGAAGGCAATAAGCACTATACGCCAGCCTTGGAAAAGTATATAAGGGAAGTATCTGTTCAATCTGACTTGACTGAACTTGCTAATAAGTTTTCTGTTAGTAAGAAAGAGGTTTTTGCATGGTACAAAAAACAGGTCAAGTACAGGGATAACAAACCTCGGAAGGTTCCACAGCCTAAAAGCCTTGGATTATACACCCTGACTTTTAATGATACGACAACAGATAGCGCCGGAAAAAAGATAAATGCGGGAAAAAAGGCGGCATACTGCCTGTGTGTTGATGAAGAAAACCAGACCTTTATCGGATTTTTCCCGTGGAATGATGCAGCAAAAAAGAAAGCGTTTTTTAAAAGCATACCCAATATAGCAAAGGTTTCTACAGTATTCATTTATTTGGACGATATTGCTGCAAAAGAGTGCAAAAAAATCTTCCCGCCTACGACAAAAGTTGTTGTTGAACGGTGTAATGTTCTGAACCGTGTGCGTGAGGCCACCGAGCAAGTTTTTGAAGATGAACGTAAGGCTAATCCGGACATCGGGCAACTATTGCTAACACTCAAAAACGATTTACTTTATGGTAGTGCAGAATCGTGGAAACAAAATGCAGAACAGATGCTGGATTGTTATAAGGCTTGCCCTGCTCTCGAAAAAGTGCAGCTTCTTTATAGTGACATCTTATCCATGTACGATAGCACGGATATTAAAGATGCAGAAGACGAATTTGATAACTGGGTGGCAGAGATTAAAGACGATCTGCTACCGATGAAAGCACTTCAATCACAGTTAGAAGCATACCGTGAAGAGATCCTTGAGTTTATCCCCCTTCGAGGTCAGCTAAAGAGTATCTCAAAAGCCCGTAAAGAGTACGAGGAACTTCTTGAATTTGTACCTTATGCAATAACTAATCTCAATCGTAACGGCAAAGAGGGCGCTTATGCTGCGCGGTCTGCGGGCTGGGATTACCTGCGCGGCCATGTTATGTATGGCGTTATGGATAGGGTTAATAACCGCCGCATCAAAGAGCAACAAGATAAGCAGAATGATTTTGGTACGGAACATTATACAATAATGTATAAAATGATTCATACCCTCAACACATTCCAGCATGATACGATTTCCACCCACAAACCAGAGCTTGTCACATATAGCAACTTTTCTATTCCCCTCAAGGAATTTTATGACACATTGGTAATGATGCAGGAAATCTCGATACCAAGAGAAATCCCGGAAGATACTTTCGTGTGCGATGACCCAGAACCCCCTACATCAACAAAAACAGAGGTTACACCAATGGACGGATTTGACAAAATCCTTGCGCAGCTTCGCGCTGCCAGCACCAGCAAAAGCAACCAAGGTACAATGATGGAGCGCCTTATCAAGCAGTTCCTTCTTGTCAGCCCGCTTTACAGCCGCGTCTACGATAAGGTTTGGCTGTGGACGGAGTTCCCCTATAATGGCAATCAGCACGATTTAGGCATTGATCTCGTTGCGCATATCCGTGGCGAGGACGATGGTTACTGCGCTGTGCAGGTCAAGTTCTACGAGGAAACCCATGGCATACAGAAGGCCGATGTAGACACCTTCCTGTCTGCGTCTGGCAAGCCCTTCTATATTGATGGCGTTCCTGTCTACTTCCAGCAGCGCTTGATTGTCTCTACTACGGACAAGTGGAGCGACACGGCAGAGAATACCATTATCGGACAGCGCCCGCCAGTGAACCGCATCCGCTTGAAGGATTTGCGAGATTCCGGCATTGATTGGGACAGCTTCACACTGGACTCTATCGAGAGCATGAAGCAAGCCCCCAAGAAACAGCCGCGCCCGCATCAGCGCGAAGCCATTAAAAGTGTACTTTCAGGCTTTGCAGAGCATGACCGTGGCAAGCTGATTATGGCTTGCGGCACAGGTAAGACCCTGACCGGCCTAAAGATCGCCGAGGGGCTGACGCAGGGCAATGGCAATGTACTTGTGCTTGTTCCGTCTATCAGCTTGCTCAATCAGACTCTTTCTGAATGGGCGGCACAGTGTGCCTATCCGTATACCGTATATGGCATTTGCAGCGACCCCAAGGCAAGCAAAATCACGGAAGACGAGATCATTGATACAATGGTTCCGGCAACCACAGATGTGGATACCCTTATCCGGCAGTTCGCCGACTGCGACAGCAATACCCTACAGCTTTTCTTCTCTACTTATCAGAGCATCAATGTTGTGCATGACTTCCAGCAGAAGACGGGTGTACCCTTTGACCTTGTTATCTGCGATGAAGCCCACCGTACCACAGGCGTAACCCTTGCTGGAGAGGATGACAGCAACTTTGTTCGCGTTCACGATAACGAGTATATCAGCGCGGCAAAACGCCTATACATGACCGCAACCCCGCGTATTTATGCGGACGGCAGCAAACAGAAGGCCAAGGACAACAGCGCTCTTCTTTGCTCAATGGATGATGAATCCATCTACGGCCCGGAGTTCTACCGCCTTAGCTTCTCGGATGCTGTCTCGCAGGGATTGCTTTCCGATTACAAGGTTATCGTTCTGGCAGTTGATGAAGATTTTGTCAGCCGTTCCCTGCAAAAGCAGTTGACGGATGCCAACAACGAATTGACGCTTGATGATGCCGTCAAGATTGTGGGCTGTATGAATGGTCTTGCCAAAAAGACCCATTTCCCCGGTGAGGATGACTATTTTGCCAACGACCCGCAGCCGATGCGCCGCGCCGTTGCCTTTACCCAGACCATCGACCAGAGCAAGAAGTTTGTGGCGATGTTCGAGGAAATCCAAGCACTGTACAAAATCAATACCAGTGATGGGAACAACCAGACCGTTGAATTGAAGCACGTTGACGGCAAAACTAACGCCCTTGAACGCAAGAACCGCATCGACTGGCTGAAGCAGGACGCAGGGGAAGATACTTGCCGTGTCCTTTCTAACGCCCGCTGCCTGTCGGAAGGTGTGGATGTTCCGGCGCTGGATGCGGTTATGTTCCTCAACCCGCGCAAATCTATTGTAGATATTATCCAGTCCGTAGGCCGTGTTATGCGCAAGAGCGAGGGCAAGAAGTACGGCTACATTATCCTGCCGATTGGTATTCCCGCTGGTGTAGAGCCAGAAGTTGCCCTTGCCAATAACGAGAAATACCGCATTGTGTGGGATGTGCTGCAAGCTCTCCGTGCGCACGATGACCGCTTCAATAACACCATCAACCGTATCGAGTTGAACAAGAATAAGCCTGACAACATCTCCATTATCGGCGTTACGGGCTTTGATGAAGACGGCAATACCAACGGCATCAACGGCAATAACGACAGCTACAACGGCTCCCAGCTTGCCTTTGATATGACCGAGTTGAACCAGTGGAAGGACAACATCTACGCCAAAATCGTAAAGAAGTGCGGCAGCCGTCAGTATTGGGAGACTTGGGCGAAAGACATTGCAGAGATCGCCGCCCGCCATATTGCCAAAATCAAGGTGTTGATTGAACAGCCAGAGATTGCACCGCAGTTTGAAGCATTCCTCGATGGCCTGCGCCATAGTCTGAACCCCAGCATTGACAAGGAAGACGCAATAGAGATGCTGGCAGAGCATCTTATCACGAAGCCTGTCTTTGACGCGCTCTTTGATAATTACAGCTTCCTACAGAGCAATCCTGTGTCCCGCATTATGCAGAATATGCTGGATGCGCTGCATGACAACGCCCTTGAAAAAGAGCAGGAAACCCTCGATAAATTCTATACCAGTGTGCAGGAACGCGCAAAGGGCATCGACAATGCCGAAGGTAAGCAGAAAATCATCATCGAACTGTACGAACAGTTCTTTAAAAATGCACTTCCAAAAGAAACAGAGCGGCTGGGCATCGTCTACACCCCGGTGGAAGTGGTTGACTTTATTATCCGCTCGGTAGAGTATGTGATGCAGCAGCGCTTTGGGCATAGCATAAGCGATATGGGTGTTCATGTCCTTGACCCGTTTACCGGGACAGGAACCTTCATCGTCCGTTTGCTGCGCAGCGGTATCATCAAGCCGGAAGACCTGCTGTACAAGTACACAAGTGAAATCCATTGCAACGAAATTGTCCTACTGGCTTACTACATTGCAGCGGTCAACATTGAAGAAACCTACCACGAGTTGAGCCAGAGTGAGAACTATGTCCCGTTTGAGGGCATTGTTTTGACGGATACTTTCGAGTTGGCAGAGCGCGTAGGAACCCGTGAGGGCGAAGCAGACACAAGCATTTTCCAGCCCAATGCAGATCGAGCAACCAAACAGATGCAGACCCCAATTCAAGTTATTATCGGCAATCCGCCTTATTCTGTGGGACAGAAATCCAGTAATGATAATAACCAAAATGTTTCCTATCCATTGTTGGAAAAGGCCGTTGCATTAACATATGTGTCAAAATCAAAGGCAGCACTTTCTCGTAGTACATATGACACGTATATAAAAGCATTTAGGTGGGCAACAGATAGAATTAAAGAAAATGGAATCTTGGGATTTGTAACAAATGGTGCATACATTGATAGTTTGGCGCTGGACGGATTCCGGCGTAGTTTAGTAGAAGAGTTCAATTCTATCTACTGCTTTAACTTGAGAGGTAATGCTAGAACTAGTGGCGAAGCTCGCCGTAAAGAAGCTGGGAATATATTTGATTCTGGTTCAAGAACGCCTGTAGCTATAACAATTCTTGTGCGTAAAAAGGGAGCCAAAAAGGATGGGTACATCCGTTACTATGATATTGGTGACTATTTGAGCAGAGATGAAAAGCTACGCGCCATTTCTGACTTTGGAAGTATCAAGAAGATACCTTGGCAGTATATCACCCCTGACGAGAATGGCGACTGGCTAAACAAAAAAAATCCTAATTTCCAAGGGTTTGTGGCAATAGGAGATAAGAAAAAGCGCGAGAAGTTTAGTGTGTTCTCAAATAATTATGCTACAGGGATGGCAACAAGCCGCGATGTTTGGGTTTACAGTTTTGACGAATCGCTTACCCAAACAAGTCATATGATTGCGTTCTACAATAGTGAACTTAATAGGTGCAAAAAGGAATACGAACTGAATCACGATAAAATATCTAACCCTAAGGCAGTTGAAACATTCTTTAACAATATCGCAACACAAGATGCGAAACGGATAAGTTGGTCTCGCGGGTTAAGAAATACGTTTGGTAAGCAGATAAAGCTGACAGATGAACTGAATGAACGCGTTGTTATGTATAGACCATTTGTGAAGAAACATTGCTCTTTTAAAGCTGAAATCATAGAATCTCCTTCTAAGTGGAGTTCTATTTTCCCAGAAAAGAGCACGGAAAATTATGTCATTTGCATTTCCGGAATAGGGAGCAAAAAGGGATTTTCAGCCTTAATCACAAGTACAATTCAGGACTATCAGACATTATTCAATGCGCAATGTTTCCCAATGTATGTCTTTGAAAAGGTAGAACATTCAACCTCTGTTCAGCTTTCGTTTGACAGCATGGAAGAGGGTGAAAGTGTAACGTGGAATAGGCATAGTGCGATTTCGGATGCAGTGCTTGACAAATTCGTTTCGATATATGGAAATAGGGTATCTAAAGAGGACATATTCTATTACATATATGCTGTGCTACAGACACCTGCATATGTTTCAGAGTATGGCGAGAATTTATCAAAAGAGATTCCCCGTATTCCGATGCTGGCACACTTCCCAGAGTATGTCCGCATTGGTCGTGCGCTTGCTGACCTGCATCTGCACTATGAGAAACCTGTGACTGCCGCAGAGATCGGCGTGACCGTGGATATGCGCACCGAAGACTATACCATCGTTGACAAGATGCGTTTCGGTAAGGGCAAGGACAAGAGCATCATCGAGTACAACCCCTATATCACTATCCGTGATATTCCTGCTGCGGCCTATGATTACATCGTCAACGGCAAGTCTGCTATTGAGTGGATTGTTGAGCAGTATGCCGTTACGACAGACAAGGCCAGCGGCATCGTCAACGACCCCAACACCTACGCTGGTGGCAAGTATGTCTTTGACTTGCTCCTGTCTATTATCTCCGTCTCCCTCAAAACCCAAGAGCTGATTGCACAACTCCCCGAATACAAGGAAATCTAAATAATCTATTTATCCCCGTGGCTTAGCCTTTTTGGCTTGCTGCGGGGATTTCTTGCTTATTGTAGGAATGATTGCTTTCCAAAACGAAACCTTTAATTCGGCTTTTCCAAAACTACACTTTTAATGGGAGCTCAAAAGATGGTAGGCAATCTTGCTCCGCGCTATAATAAGCCTGTAGCTACGAAAAAACTAATGTTCCCGACACCGGAAAGGGAATATACGAAAATTGAAAACAACTAACAAATAGAAAAGGAAATTATTATAATGAACACTAATATTAGGAAAATTGTTGGCGGAAAAAAGTACGATACTGGTACGGCAAAATGCATCGGTTATTACACGAACAGTGAGGTAGAAATTTATGACTTTGCATTTGAAACGCTTTATCTGAAGAAGACTGGTGAATTCTTCCTTCATAAGTGGGGGGAATTTCAAGGAGATGTAATTCTTCCGATGACTGTAGAAGAAGCAAAAGTATGGATGGAAGAGCACGAAAGTGTTGAAGCGTACGAAGCTGCCTTTGGCAAAGTAGAAGAATAATGAGAATTGTTTGCACAAAAACTGATGGTTCGGCTATGGGCCGTTTGAGTTCCGTTGCTAGATTATCTTAATACTATTTAAAAGGAGCAATATTTATGCAATGTAAAGTCATTGATTTTGAAATGCACAGCCCCAATGACAATACCTACAAAGACCGATTCTTTAGCAACGACTCTGACGCAAAGGGAACTTTGGAATTTTTGGGGGAACGTGTGTATATTGAGATGAAAGTAACCCAAAAGGATATGGGCTCTTTCAGTGGGGGAACTATTCGCTTTAGTTCAGGCGACTATGAGGGCGGAGCTTTAGCAGACTTTATGGGTAATGTTGGTATAACGATCAACAAAGGCGATAAAGTGATTTTTCGGTATCATGATAGACACTGGCGGTTTGATGGTGATAATTTAGATGATGTGACGCGCTATCGCAAAATTACAAATCCGGCGGTTGATTGGATTAGAAAGTGCTATGGTGGTTTTATTTACTCTACCCTTTCTTATGCAGAAGATTACAGTAAGAAATGTCCTGATGTTCGTTGGGCAATTTATAACACGTGTATGGATGAATGGGTAGATATAAAATGGACGGTTACAAATCTTAATCGGACTGCCGAAGATGATGGCTATGAGTGTGATGCTGTTGCATATTTTGAAAGTTGTGGTCAGAAAAAGGAAAGTGGAGACAGTGAACCGCTTTTTCACTTGGTGACGCTGGATGGCGAGCCCATTAAAGATACGAAGGTGTTCTATGGTGGAGAGTTGATGCAAAACATTGAAGGCCCTGTGTTTGACCTCTTGTGCGAAACCTTTTATAATTATATCTGCCTTTGCAATATAGGGTATGGAGAGTAACTAGGCAAAAGTGTAAAAAGGACTCGTAGTTGGACTGTAGCTCAACTACGAGTCTTTCTTTTGTGCCTTTTCCAAAACGAAACCTTTAATTGGTGCTTTCCAAAACGAAACTTTTAATAGAAATTCAAATGCTGGCGCTATGCGAAAAACTGCCATATACTGGGAAATGTCAGATAGCTACTGACAAAAATAATGATAAGGAGACAAAAAGTCCGGCGCCGGATTTTTGTGACGACGAATGAAAAGTACAAAAATTACCAACACTCCCATTGAAATCAAGAATGAGGACGGTGGGCTGGAGATGCTGGTACAGGAGTACGAAGTGACCCGCGAAATGTACAAGGGACGCTGCCCTGTTACCAGTAAGTATGTAACCATCTTTGTGCCGCATAGTGTCGGACAAAATGATAGTGCTATGGTGACTGCTGCGATTGAGGATTACCACGAACGCGGCTACAGTGTGAACGTCATGCACTCTGGTAGCGAACCGCTGAAAAGCTGTATGTACGACCTGCTCCACAATAACCGTAATACTGAACCGTCAGATGATGACAGTACAACTGAGGCTATATGGGCCGCTGGCTATCGGTTGGGAGATCAGCTCCCGAAGCGTGGAAAACATCCACCCAAGGTAACGCTGCACGGCATTGAAAAGCCGCAGAGCTTGTCGTGTGAGGAAACTAAAGAAGGTCAATTTGTTGCAACGGGCCGTGCAAGTGGGTTCAAAGATGACCTGCTGGCAGCACTCGGAGTGGAACCGCCGGATAATGAGGTGCATCCAGAGAAAGAGGGTGCAAATCAATGATTACTCCAAGTTCTGCATCTGAGTTTGCCCGGTACATTAAAGGTGCCAAGCCGCAAGGTGAATGGTGGAGTGGACACTGCCCTGCACATGATGATGCACATTCAAGCTTTTCTTGGGCAGATGGTGAAAGCGGAAGGCCTGTCCGCATCAAATGCCATGCAGGGTGTACCCGCAGTGAAATTTTGGCCGCACTTGGAATGGAAGACCCGCCGACGAAAGTGCTGGCTCCGCCGCAGAATGCAGAGGTCATCTATTGTTACTATACAGTAAATGGTCAGTATATTGCCGAAAAGGTACGTGGCTATAATTCAGCAGGCGGTCGGTTTACTAATTGGCGCAGGCAGGACGGTAAGGGGGGCTATATCAAAGGACGTGTCAAAGATGAACTTTACCTTTACGGGCTGCCGGACCTCAAAAGCCTGAAAGCAGGCGATACCGTCTATATTGCAGAGGGCGAAAAGGATGTTGAGACGCTTCGCAAGTACGGGCTTATTGCAGTGAGTGGCCCTGATGGCGCGGGACATGGGAAATTCCCGCAGGAAGCTATCAAGTGGTTTGAACAGAAAAATGTTGTGATCTTCCAGGACAACGACAAGGTTGGCAAGGAATTTGCACAGGAAGAAGTTGCTGCTGTTTCTAAAGTTGCGGCATCGGTAAAGTTGATTGACTTGCAGGAACTTTGGCCGGACATCCCCGAACATGCCGACATCAGCGACTACTTGCAGCGCTTTGGCACCGAAATGATGTCAAAGGTTAAGAATCTCATTGACAACACCCCTCCTTGGGAGTCTTCCTCGAAAGAGCAGGAGACGGCGGCCGCTAAATTCGAGTATTTTTCCGCAGAGCGTGTTTTGAATGAGTACATCGAGCCGCCGCAGTTTATCGTTCAGTCTTTGTTGGCAGAAGGGCTTACCATTCTTGTTGCACCGCCCAAGTATGGCAAGTCGTTTCTCGCAATGGATTTGTGTTGTTCTGTCGCTACAGGAAAAAACTTTTTAGGCTTTTCTACTGTGCAGAGCAAAGTCTTGTACTTGTGCCTTGAAGATAGCAAAGGACGTATTAAAAAGCGTCTCAAGGCGGTTATGAATGACAATCTGGTGGCCCAAAACCTCTTTTTTGCGACAGAAGTTCCTGATATGGACAATGGTTTGTTTGATGTTTTGGGCAAATTTCTTGAAGAAAATCCAGAGTGTAAACTTATTATAATTGACACCTTGCAGAAGATTATAGGCGCATCCGGGGGAACCGACTACAACTACTACAGAGACTCCCAGGTTGGCGGGAAACTCAAAAATTTTGCAGACAGCCACCATATTTGCTTGCTTGTAATCCATCACACTCCCAAAAGGCGTGATGAAAATGACCCGTTTAATAACATCAGCGGAACCAACGGATTTGCCGGAGCAGCCGATACTAATATAGTTTTGCTTCGCAATGAGCGTATGGAAGATATAACCAATATGTCTATTTCGGGTCGTGATGTTATCGAGACGACGTATTCAATTAAGTTCAACAAGGAAACTTGTCTGTGGGAATTTCAAGGGAATGCGGCAGAGATTGAGAATAAATTCCGCCGTAACCAGTATGAGACAGATGATGTAGTTAAAGCCGTCAAAGAAGCTGTTGCTCTTGGCAAAGGTACGTGGCGCGGCACGATGAGTGACCTTAATGGGGTGGCGCTGAATGCACCTGACATTGGGCATCTGCTTGCAGAACCGGCAAGGCTGGCTCGTCATATTAAAAGATTGGAAGATGACCTGTACTTGTACGATGGTATATCACACACCGTCATCAAGAATGGTAGCGGCGGAAGTCCCCATGTGTTTACCCAAGCAAACAAGGATGGATTTGAAAAGTGGCAGGAAGTGACCTGCGAATCACCGTTTGACGATCCTCCAGATTCCGACAAGTCCGCTGAAAGTTCGACCGTTGATACCGTTGATGACCGTTGATATATGCAGAAATGAGGTATTAGAATGTGCAATATTCGCCCGCCGCCGACAATGGCGGCTTTTTTGTTGTTAAAAGTGCATTTTTAATAATATAACTTATCTACGAAAAATATTTTCTTGGAATCTTCTGGAAAGACTTGAAAACTGTCAATGTTATATATATAATAATAAATGAAGCGTACAACATTGAATGCTGTAGAAGGGAGCAATACAGTGAAAAAAAGTAAACCTCCACAAAGGATTGCTGGTTATCTGCGCATTAGCGATGAAGACAAACTTCAACGCTTAGCTGACGAGAATACCAGTATCGAAAATCAGCGACAGATTGTAAAGATGTACTGTGACGAGAATTTTCCGAATGCAGAACTTACATTCTTCGAGGACCGAGCTATCAGCGGCTACAGCTTTGACAAGCGTCCAGGCTACCTTGCAATGAGACAGGGATTGTTTGATGGTAAGTATGATACGCTTATTATCAAGGACTTGTCCCGCTTTTCACGCAGAAACGGTCACGGTCTGGCAGAACTTGAAGATTTGCGTGATGCCAACGTGCGTATCATCTCTATTTCGGACAATGTAGATACGGTTGACGATGACGATTGGCTGAAGGTGCGTATGTTCTTTTTCGTGAATGAGATGCCCGTCGCCGATGCGTCAAAGAAGGTTACAGCAGTTATCCGCGCAAAGCAGAAAAGTGGCGAATGGATTTGTAACGCCCCATATGGTTACACTAAGGATGGCAGAACACAAAACTACAAAATTGTGCAAGAAACTGTCCCGGTAATCAAACTTATCTTTGAAAAGTACCTTGAAGGATGGGGATACGGCAAAATCCGTGATTATCTTAATGAAAACAAGGTTCCGACACCGCGCATGACGGAAAAGATTGTTGCAGAGAGAAAGGAAAAAACATATAAAAGGAATGTAAGTAATGGATGGAGTGCTGTCTCTATCCAAAAAATTCTTACGAATGACGCTTATATTGGAACTTACCGCGGGCATAAAGTAGCGCGAAAAGGCATCAACGGTAAGATGGAAGATGTTCCCGAAGATGAACATATTGTGATTGAGCATCATCACGAAGCAATTATAGATGATGCTACATTTCAGTCTGTACAGTTGATGATGAAGCAGCGCACGCGGAATAACTATCGTGGTGTCCGCAAATATCCGACTCCTTATACGGGAATTTTGTTTTGCGGCGATTGTGGTGCACGAATGTTCAGTATTTCGCGCCCTGATCTGCGTGCAGCTTATAAATGTTCTAACTATCAAAAAGCTGGGATAAAGAGTTGTACAGGCCACAAAGTGGTCGTTGAAGACCTTGACCGTGCAGCCAAAAGCTATTTAATGTTGATTCGCTCGCAATGTAAAGACCTTGAAGCGGAACTCAAAAAGTCAATCGAAAACGAAAAAGAGGTAACAGGGCGGCAGGCAGGTTCCATTGAAGAGCTTGAAAAATTGCTTGCACGCAAAGAAAACGCCCTTGAAATGAGTATTCAAAGTCGCATAGAGGATATTGCCGAGAACCCGGAAAACGCAGCGCAAATTAAAAAGACGTATAAGTCCGTTGAAGAAAACCTTAATCGCGAGATTGAGTCCATAAAGTCAAATATCGAAATCCTGAATAACGAACGTAATTCGACCATTAAGGCGAACCGTACTGCAAAGACGGTATTCGAGGTGTTTGATAACATTATCAAAAAGCCGGCCCTTGACGAAAACGACGTGCGCTTTATTTTTGAACGTATCAATGTCTTCGAGGATGGACACATTGACTTTTATCTACGCAGCGATATCGACGAACTGCTGCGTATCGGTGGTATACCTGAACCCGTAAAGGAGAAACCCATAAATTTTAGGCAAGACACTGTAGATATAGCATTAGAAGGTAGAATAGTACAACCCTCTGGAAATGGGCTGTACGATGTCTACAGTGTCAATGTCGTAAGAAGTGGCGATGCACTGGAAATTTTTACCGCTGCCGATGGGCAGGTGGTGTTCAAAAAATATTCCCCACTGGTGGAGCTGGGCGAACTGGCCGGGGTGTATGCCGAGGTGCTGGCCAAAAACCTGGGCCGCCCTGTGCTGGTGTGTGACAGGGAAAGCATTGTGGCCGCCACCGGCACGGGCAAAGGGCAGCTGCTGGGGCGGCAGATCAGCGATGCCGCCGCCCGGCTGCTGGCTATGCGCGGCCCTTACACCGCGCCGGAAACCGCTGCCCGCCGCATTACGGCCTTTGACAAAGGGGAAACGGTGCTGCTGTGCGTCTGCCCCATTGTGGTGCAGGGGGATGTGGAAGGCGGTGTGTTGCTGACCGGCCGCCCGCAGGATGCAGCCCCTGATACCGAGACCGCCCGCGCAGTAAACATTGCCGCGGCATTTTTAGCAAAGTGGATGGAAGAATGAACCGTTGGCCGGCATCACCCTGCTGTCTGGCGGGCAGCAAAACAAGATAAAATAACAGAAAAACGCCGCGGCGGAGGGCAAAAACCACCCTTTGCCGCGGCGTTTGTGTCAAATCTGTTAAAGTTTGAAACTTTTTATGAAAAGGGCTTGACAGAACAAAGAGTTGGGATATAATAAATTTAGCACTCAGGAAGAGAGAGTGCTAAACAAGAAAAAGCAAACAAGGAGATGAGGGCAGCATGACGATGGATGCACGCAAGCAGCGCATTCTGGAAGCGATTGTTGCCATTTATTCTACCGGCGGCGAGCCGGGCGGCCCCGGGTTGCTGGCCCGGCACTTT
>ERZ779799.248-NODE-248-length-19455-cov-8.413866_pt1 | contig 19455 bp, 12 predicted proteins | sample MGYA00511253_ERZ779799 | MGnify/ENA primary metagenome ERZ779799 (study PRJEB29588, sample SAMEA2159541) | human gut metagenome | biome: human gut; feature: human-associated habitat; material: faeces | place: Denmark | collected 2008/2010 ...
TTGCTCTTGACGAGCGTCTTGGGGAGAAACTCGCCCGTGAAGAGGATGACGAGGGTGGAGCAGATGGAGTCGAGCATGACGAGCGTGGCGTCGTTGCTGATGCCGGCCAACTGCCATAGGCCGTCGAAGATGCGGGCGAAGAGAATGCCATAGACCACCAGCACGATGTTGTTGCCCACGAGCATGGTGGAGACAAAACTGTTGGGGTTGGCGTAGAAGACTTTCAGGCAGTGCTGCGAGAGTCCGCTCTGGTCCTTGCCGACCTTCATCAGAAGGCGGTTGCTGGCCACGAAGGCGATCTCCATGCCCGAGAAAAAGGCCGAGAGCACCATGGTGGCCAGGATGGCTATTATATTATAGGTATAGGTGTCCAATATGGTTCAAATATGATTCTCGATTCAGGGCTGCCGACGATCGGCAACCGTTGGTCTCCCGTTGGCGACGGGCTGGGCGGCGGCAGGTGGCCCCGGCGGAATCGGCGTCCCCTCTGCGGCCTGCCGAGGGAGCCATGTCGGCCTTGTCGAAGAGGCCCCAGCCCTTGGCGTCGCCGATCTCATACTCCGTCATGGTCTCGTCGCTGCGGAAGTAGCTGCCCTGGAGTTCGCGGTCGGGCGTCTTGATGTGGGAGAAGACGTGGGAGTAGAGCTGGTGCTCGGCCTCGTCCCAGTAGAGCTGCTGGCTCGCATACTCCACGCCCTGGGCCGTACGGATGCGTACGCGGCCGCGGAGCACCCAGCGGCGCAGTTTGTCGTAATAGACGGCGCTGTCGCAGGAGATGTAGCCCAGCACGCGCTTCTGCTCGTCAAACTGCGTCAGCAGGATGCCCTTGTCGAAGGTCCAGCGCGAGGGGTTGCGATTCTCGTTGATCTCCCAGCGCTCGGCGACGATGCGATACTTGATGACGCCGGAGTCGGAGATGAGCGTGTTGACGCCGTAGGTCGTCATGATGGGCACGGAGTCGCGGTCGTGGATGGCGGGGGCGGTGTGCTCCTTGGGCTGGTTGCAGCCCGCGGCCAGGACCCCTGCCAGCACGAAAGAGAGCATGGAGGGCAACAAGCCCCTCATGCCCTGGTGGTCGTTTCTCGTGTGATGACTTAGAAAACTCATGCGGTCGTGGCAGCCTTTATGGTCAACATAGGTCCCTTGCAGGGCCTATTCGACCTTGAACTTGGCGAACATGCGCTCATTGAAGGTGAAACCGATGTTGATGCGGAACGTGTTCTCCGTGAGCATCGAGGAAGCCTCGCGGCGCACCCACTGGGCGGAGATGTTGAGCATCGAGCGGTTGTTGTAGCTGTTGACGATGGGGATGCCCAGGCCCAGCGAGGCCGAGATCTCCTTGGGGCCGTCCTGGCCGTTGATGGTGAAGTAGGGCGTGGCGTAGCCGATACCCGCACGGTAGTGGAGGCGGCTGAGGAAACCACGGTGGCGCTCGCCGCGGCAGTAGTCGGCGCCGAGGACGACCTTGTGGCGGTCCTTGAGCAGTCCGCTCTGGAGCCCGTAGCCGCCCTGGTCGGAATACTGCGGGTAGTCGAGGCTGCCCCATTTCTGCAACTGGTAGTCGGCGCCGACCATCAGTTGGCCGTTGTGGCTATAGACCGCTCCCACGCCGAAGGTATGGGGCAGGTCGAGGGCGTTGGAGATACGGAAGCGGGTCGTGTCGGCCACGGCCAACTGGGAGTTGTTCTTGATGACGGAGAGCTCGGGGTCGGCGTTGAGACTGTGGCCCAGACTGTAGGTCAGACCCAGCGTGACCTGGTCCTTGGCGCTGAGGGGCTGCGTGTATTGCAGTCCGAAGTCGAGCTTGTAGCTGCGCACCTCGGCGGTGTAGGTGCGCTGCAGCGTATTGACGTAGGCGTCGCTATACGTATTGGTCACGTACTTCGTGTAGCCACCCCAGAGATAGGAGGCGTTGACACCGACGGAGAGATTGCGCAGCGGCTCCGCACCCACGCCGAGATAGACCTGGTGGAGGCCCTGCGAGCCGCTATACTTGTTGTTGTAGGTGGCCGTGGGCGACTCGGGGGAGAGGCTGCCGTTGATGTGGGCGGAGTTGGAGTAGTCGTAGCCCACGTTGGTGTAGGGCAGCAGACCGAAGCTCACGCCCACATGGCGAAACAGGCGAAGGCCCGCCACCACATACTCCAGGTCGGCATTGCGCGCGCTGATGGAGCGGCCGCCCTCCTTGAACTGCGTCATCTGCAGGCTCACGCCCGCGTCGAAGATGAACGACAGCGAGTCGAGGGCCGAGTAGGAGGCCGGGTTGAGGGCGTTGACTTGGTTGTTGAGCCGGAGGCCATAGGCCAGTCCGTTCATGCCGCGGCTGAAACTGCCCGACTGTTCGGAGAGTTCGCCCAGGCCATACTGGCTGTAGGGGGAGTTGGTGCCGCTCTGCGCATGGAGTCCGAGGGAGGAGAGGAGCAGGAGCGATGCTGTTATCGTTTTCTTCATTGATTATCTACTGGGTTGGGGTCTGGGCAGGGCCTTGCCGGCACCAGGACCGTGATTAGCGATAGCGAGACCGTCGCTGGCGGCCTCCGGGGCGGAGGAAAGTCCGCCGAGGGGGTCAGAGGCGGTTGTTCTCGGGGAAGACCACAGAGGGCTGGAAGGTCTTGGCCTCCTCGAAGTCCATCAGGGCGTAGCTCACGATGATGATGGTGTCGCCGACGACCACCCTGCGCGCTGCCGCACCATTGAGGCAGATGCAGCCGCTGCCACGCTCGCCCTTGATGACGTAGGTCTCGAAGCGCTCTCCATTGTCGTTATCCATGATCTGCACTTTCTCACCGGCGATGAGATTGGCCGCGTCCATCAAGTCCTCGTCGATGGTGATGCTGCCGATGTAGTTGAGGTTGGCCTGGGTCACCTTGACGCGGTGCAGTTTGCTTTTCAGTACTTCTATATACATATAAAAAAGAAAGTGTAGGGTGTGTTATTCCTTATACTTGACATGATCGATCAGACGGATCGGGGTCTTGCCGCAATAGACGGTGATGCAGCCCACCACATAGTCGCTGTCCTGCCAGTCCTGGACGTCGAGGAGCGTGTTGCCATCTACAATCTGGAAGTACTCCACCTCCAGGCCGTCGATGGCGTTGATCGTGCTGACCACGTGGTCGTGGGTCTCGGCGACGGTGTGGGTCTTGGCGTAATCGATGCTCTCCATCAGCGCACGGGCGATGTGGGGGGCGATGGCGCGCTCCTCGGGGGTGAGGAGCTTGTTGCGGCTGCTCAAGGCCACGCCGTCGGCCTCGCGCACCACGGGGCAGGGGACGATCTCCACGCTGCTGCCGATGTAGGCGACCAGGCGGCGGATGACGGCGATCTGCTGCCAGTCCTTCTCGCCAAAGTAGGCGCGGGTGGGCTGGACGATGTAGAACAGGCGGCTCACCACCTGGCAGACGCCATTGAAATGGCCAGGACGATGGGCGCCCTCCATGACCGTCGTCTGGGGCGGAAACTCAAAGTGGCGGGTATCGGGAGTGGGGTAGATGTCGCTCACGGTAGGCGCGAAGACGAAGTCGGCGCCACAAGCCTCGCAAAGGGCGCAGTCGGCCTCCAGTGTGCGGGGATAGCGTTCGAGGTCGGCGGGGTCGTTGAACTGTGTGGGGTTGAGGAATACGGAGACCACCGTCACGTCGTTTTCCTTGGCGCTACGCTTGATGAGCGAGGCGTGGCCCTCGTGGAGGGCACCCATCGTGGGAACGAATCCCACCGACTGTCCTTGCTTGCGCGCAGCGAAGAGCGCGTTCTGCAAGTCTGCGTTTTTTTCAAATACTTTCATTATCTGCAAAATATTTCGGGTGCAAAGTAACAACATTTTTACGAAATAGGCAAAAAGTAATCTGAAAAATATAATAAAATGCCGATGCCATTAGACAAAATATCTGAAAAGCCGCTGCGAATTCGGGAATAAAATCGTAACTTTGCACCTGGGAAATCGTGTTTATCGCGACTTTTGTCAAGAAATAATCACGATAAAACAAGTTAGAATGGCAAAGAAAGTATTGTTTATCAACCAGGAAACCACCCCTTACGTCACCCAATCGCAGATGGCAGAGATGGGAGGTTTGATGTCGGCCAAAATGCAAGAAGCCGGATTCGAGATAAGAACCTTCATGCCGAAGTGGAACACGATCAACGAAAGGCGTGGCCAGTTGCATGAGGTAATCCGACTCTCGGGTATGAACCTGATCATCGACGACACGGATCATCCGCTCATCATCAAGGTGGCTTCCATACCGCAGTCGCGCATCCAGGTCTATTTTATTGATAATGAGGATTACTACCAGAATCGTCCGGCCATGACCAAGGACGAGCTGGGCAACGACTATCCCGACAATGGCGAGCGGGCCATCTTCTTCGCGCGCGGCGTGCTGGAGACGGTCAAAAAGCTCCGCTGGGCGCCGGATATCATCCACTGCCAAGGCTGGATGAGCTCGGTGATACCGTTCTATGTGAAGACGGCCTACCACGACGAACCGCAGTTTATCAACGCCAAGGTGGTGACGTCGCTCTTCGGCGAACAGCCCGCGGGCGACCTGGGGGAGAAGTTCAGACGCTCCCTGCCGTTCAGGGAGGCCAAGGCCGAACTGATCGAGAAGTATGGCGACACGTTCGACGCCGTGGAACTGGGCAAACTGGCCATCGACTATAGCGATGGTGTCGTACAGGTGGACGACCAGGTCAACGCCGAACTCGTCCGTTATGCGCAGAGCGAGAACAAGCCGCTGATCGTCCATCCGCAGGCAGAGGCAGAGGTCAAGGGACTCTATGCTGACTTCTATGGCAAATTGTTGGGGGAATAGGCGGAGACAACGTCTCTGACGTACCCTCGGGCGGGGGGACCGTGCGCCTTGTAGATAAGGAATGGGCGTGGCCTCCTGTTGTAAAAGATTTTATGACCATTACACGCAAATGATAAAATTCCATCAGTTGGTCTGGGGCCTCGCCCTCGCTGCCACGGCGCTCTCGCTGGCCGCCTGCGACGACACGACCGACAACATCGGCGGTTCGCTGATAGACAATCCCGACAAGTTGACTGTCAAGGCTGACACCTTCCAGCTCAGCACGCGCACCATCATGGCCGACTCGGTCATCGCACGCAACATCACGGGCTATCTCGGCCGCGTGAAGGATCCGGAGACGGGCAACTACGTGACGGGCGACTTCATGGCGCAGCTGCATCCGCTGAGCAACTATCAGATCGCGGCTGCCGACAGCATCCTCAGCCGCAACGACCGGGGGGAGATCATCGCCGACTCGTGCGAGATCCTGCTGGTCTATAACGACTTCTATGGCGACTCGCTGGCACAGATGAAACTCTCGGCCTACGAGATGGGGCGTCCGCTGGAGGAGGGATCGGTGATCTACTCCAACTTCAATCCGGCGCTCCACGGCTACCTGCGCCAAGGGGGCATCAAGCAGGAGCGCACCTATACGCTGGCGGACCAGACGCGCGGCGCCAAGTACACCAACAAGGCGATCGCCATCCGACTGGACGACGCCTATACGGACAAGGATGGCGTCAGCTATAACAACTATGGCACGTACCTGATGCGGAAGTACTATGCCTCGCCCGAGGCGTTCCGCAACAGCTACCGCTTCCTCCACGAGATCAGCCCGGGCTTCTTCTTCAAGGTGACCAACGGCATCGGTTCGATGGCGTATGTGACCAACGCCCAGCTCAATATCTACTTCCGGTCGCAAATCAACGGCAAGGACTCCGTCACCTCGACCTCATTGGCCAGTACGGAGGAGGTGCTGCAGACGACTACGTTCAGCAACGACAACAACCTGCTGGCAAGTCTCGCGGCACAGACGGGATGCAGTTATCTGAAAAGCCCGGCGGGCCTCTTCACCGAGGTCACGCTGCCGGTGGATGAGATCATGAGGGGACACGAGAACGACACGCTCAACACGGCGAAGGTGACCTTCCCGCGCATCAACAACACAATCAGTTCCGACTTCCTCCTCAGTGCGCCGACGACGGTGCTGATCCTTCCGCTCGACGAGCTCCATACGTTCTTCGCCGAGAACCGCATTCCCGACTACAAGACGAGTTTCACCGCAGCCTATAGCGCGACGGTGAACGGCTATACGTTCAACAACATCTCGGGCTTGGTCAACTATATGATCAAGAAGCGCCGGGCCGGACAGGTCGATGCCAACTGGAACAAGGCGGTGCTCGTGCCGATCAGTCTGGCGACAACGACCATCACGGGTAGCTCTGGCACGAAGATAACACGCGTGACGAAGTGCTCCCACGACATGTCGCTCTCCAGCACACGACTCGTGGGTGGCCCCAACAACGCCAACCAGCCCATCCTCCTCTCTGTCATACATAGTACTTTCAATGGCAGATAACTTCTTGGAGCGCCACCGTGCCGACTACGAGCAGCGTAAGGCACGGTGGCTGAAAAAGAAAAGCCGCTGCCAAATCAAGGTCAAAAGACCCGGAACTGACGCACATGCTGACAAAAACCTGAGTGAAGGTCAAACTTAGAAGGGTTTGGCATGTCTTTTGCTCTATACTTTTGCAATTGAACAAGTTGTATTGAACAAGTAAAGAAATTGTATTCTAAAAGAAAATCACGAAAGTCAAGATGATAAGTCAATTCTCTAAAGAACTCTCGGAGGTGCTCGCCTTCAGCCGCGAGGAAGCCGACAGACTGTCCTGTCCCTCGGTGGCTCCGGAGCATCTGTTGCTGGCTGTTTTCAGGCTCTCTGATCCGAAGATACAAAGGGTCATCTCGACGCTCAGCCTCGACGTGCCCACGGTCAAGAAGGAGCTGGAGCAGTATGCCTCTTCGAACAAGGAGGAGAGCAAGCGGATCTACGAGGAGATCAACGTCACGGACCGTGCTGCCAACGTGCTGCACCTCGCAGTACTGGAGGCGCGCATCCAGCATCGCAAGATCGTCGATGTGGAGGACTTGATCCTGGCCATTCTCCACGACCAGACAGACACGGGCGCGAAGATGACGCTGCAGGCTCACCACCTCGACTACATTGAGGCCAACGCGCTGCTGCGCCAGTTGGCCAACGACGTGCAGGGAGGGCTCGACTTGTCCGACGATGACGACGACGATATGCTCTTCAACGACGACGACGAGGAGGATCGCGAGGAGGCGCGCAGCCAGGGTGATGGAGCGCAGCAGACGCGCACCAAGGAGACCAAGAGTGCGACGCCGGCCCTCGACAACTTCGGTACGGATCTCACGGCAGCAGCCCAGGAGGGGAAACTTGACCCCGTGGTGGGCCGCGAGCGCGAGATCATCCGCGTCAGCGAGATCCTGGGACGCCGCAAGAAGAACAATCCTGTGCTCATCGGCGAACCCGGTGTGGGCAAGAGTGCCATCGTCGAAGGACTGGCGCAGATGATCGTCCAGCACCGCACGTCGCCCACGCTTTTCAACAAGCGGATCGTGTCGCTCGACATGACGAGTATCGTGGCGGGAACGAAATACAGAGGTCAGTTTGAGGAGCGTATCCGCACGATCCTCAAGGAGATAGAGCGCCACCCGGAGGTGATCGTCTTCATCGACGAGATCCACACCATCATCGGGGCGGGATCGGCGGCGGGCACGATGGATGCTGCCAATATCCTCAAGCCGGCCTTGGCGCGGGGCATGATGCAATGTATCGGTGCCACGACGCTCGACGAATATCGCAAGTCGATCGAGAAGGACGGTGCCCTGGAGCGTAGATTCCAGAAGGTGATCGTCGAACCGACCACGACGGAGGAGACGCTGCAGATCCTGAAGAATATCAAGGACCGCTACGAGCACCATCATCAGGTGACGTATTCTGACGAGGTGCTCCAGTTGATCGTGAAACTCACGGACCGCTACGTCTCGGACCGCTTCTTCCCCGACAAGGCCATCGACGTGCTCGACGAGGTGGGATCGCATATCCACCTGCAGCATGCGGAGGTGCCGAAGGAGATCGTGGACCTGCAAAATGAGATCGAGGAGATCAAGCAGAAGAAGCAGAATGCGGTCAAGAACCAAAACTTTGAGATGGCGGCGGGCTTCCGCGACCAGCAGGTGGAGCGCGAGAAGCGGCTCGAAGAGGCCCAGCACCGCTGGGAGGAAGGCGAGGTCGGCGAGCAGGTGGCCATCACGGAGGACCAGGTGGCCGATGTGGTGTCGATGATGACGGGTGTGCCCGTGCAGCGCATGCAGCAGTCGGAGGGTCTTCGTCTGCGCAATATGGCGACGGAACTGAAGCAGGTGGTGGTGGCTCAGGACAAGGCCATCGAGAAAATGGTGAAGGCCATCCAGCGCAACCGCGTGGGACTGAAGGAGCAGAACCATCCCATCGGCGCATTCATGTTCCTGGGTCCGACGGGTGTGGGCAAGACCTACCTGGCCAAGAAACTGGCGGAGTATATGTTTGGTTCGGCCGATGCGCTGATCCGCGTCGATATGAGTGAATATACGGAGAGCTTCAACACGTCGCGCCTGGTGGGTGCGCCTCCGGGATACGTCGGCTACGACGAGGGAGGCCAGCTCACGGAGCGGGTGCGCCGCCATCCTTACTCCATCGTCTTGCTCGACGAGATCGAGAAGGCGCATGGCAATGTCTTCAACCTCCTCTTGCAGGTGCTCGACGAGGGACGACTCACGGACGGCAACGGACGACTGATCGACTTCCGCAATACGGTCATTATCATGACGTCGAACGCGGGTACGCGCCAGCTCAAGGAGTTTGGCCGTGGCATCGGATTCACGGCGGGTGGTGCCGAGGGCTTCGCGCGCAACGAGAAGGACAAGGAGTATGCTCGGTCCATCATACAGAAGAGTCTGAGCAAGCAGTTCTCGCCGGAGTTCCTCAACCGTTTGGACGAGATCATCACCTTCGACCAGCTGGACCTCAACGCCATCAAGCAGATTGTCGAAATCGAACTCAAGGGCTTGTACAAGCGGGTCGGCGAACTGGGCTACGCGCTCCAGCTCTCTGACGCTGCCAAGGAGTTTGTGGCCAAGAAGGGCTACGACGTCCAGTTTGGTGCGCGTCCGCTGAAGCGCGCCATCCAAAACTACGTCGAGGATGGACTCAGCGAGCGCATCCTGAGTGGCGAAATGAAGGAGGGCGACTCCATCCTGGTCAACCTGACGGAGGACGGTTCCAACCTGTCGTTTTACACGCAGCACCCGGTACAAGAGTCGAACTGACCTGGTCTTTTCGAAGCTCATGTAGCCCCAAGCTCACTCGTAGCGAAACAGTAATATACACAATAATATACAACGCTTTGCCAGGACAATCGGCAGAAAAAGTCCAAGGCGAAGCGTTCCATTTCATGGCACCCTTTCTCGCCATGGCAAAACTCGAGCAAGCTCGGTTCTGCGCATGGCTTGTCGAAAGCGTTGTATTTTGTTGTTTACCTTGCAGCAGGATTGTAGCACGCGTAGCGTGTAAGTTGTTATTAGTTGTAAAAGTTGTATTAGTTGTTTTCCATACTCAACAGGAATTTTGGTTGTGATATTGTTCTGGATGTCTTTTATTATAGCCGAAACTATTTCACAACTTTATGTCTTACTCTAAATATCCGATGAAGCAGGAACAATGAGGGGGAAGAAAGCAATCAAACTTTCTTCCCCCTTATCGAATTTGGGTCAAATCAAAAGCGGTAACTTAGTACTTCAATCCCATGTTGTAGAGGATGAAACTATAGATGTCGGCCTGCTCCTCCAGCTGCTTACTGACGGGCTTGCCGCCACCGTGGCCCGCCTTGCTGTCGATGCGGATGAGGGTGGGTTTGTCGCTGGCGTTGTCGGCTTGGAGCGTGGCAGCAAACTTAAAGCTGTGGGCGGGAACAACGCGGTCGTCGTGGTCTGCCGTCGTGATGAGGGTGGCAGGATACTTCACGCCCTTCTTGATGTTGTGGAGGGGAGAATAGCCGCGCAGATACTCAAACATCTCCTTGGAGTCGGCACTCGTACCATAGTCGGGAGCCCAGTTCCAGCCGATGGTGAACTTATGGTAGCGGAGCATGTCCATCACGCCCACAGAGGGAATGCAGACGCCAAAGAGGTCGGGACGCTGCGTCATGCAAGCACCGACGAGCAGTCCGCCATTGCTGCCACCGACGATGGCGAGGTAGGGAGAACTGGTGTATTTCTCCTTGATCAGATACTCAGCAGCAGCGATGAAGTCGTCGAAGACATTCTGCTTCTGCATCTTCGTACCCGCCTCGTGCCAAGCCTCGCCATACTCGCCGCCGCCACGGAGAGAAGCCTGGGCATAGATGCCGCCGCGCTCCAGGAACGGGATGCGGGAAGCGGAGAACGAGGGATTCATCGAGATATTGAAACCGCCGTAGGCATAGAGATAGACCGGGTTCTTGCCGTTGAGTTTCAGGCCCTTCTTGTAGGTGATGAAGAGCGGTACGCGCGTACCGTCCTTGCTGGTGTAGAACACCTGCTTGGTCTCATAGTCGCTGAGCTTGAAGTTGACCTTGGGCACGGCATAGGGCTGCAGCGAGTTGGCGGCGCGGTCATACTGATATACCGTCCAGGGCTGCGTGAAGGAGGCAAAGCTGACGAAGCACTCCTTGCTGTCCTTGTTGCCGCTGACGCTGGCGCTGCCAATGCCCGGAAGGCTTACCTCCTGCTGCATCTTGCCGTTGAGGTCATAGACATAGATGTGGCTGCAGGCGTCCTGCTGGTAGCTCACATAGAGTTCGCCGCCGATGATGTTGGCGCCATCGATCACGTTTTTGCCCTCGGGGATGACGGTCTGCCAGTTTTCCATCGCGGGCTTGTGAATATCCATCACCATGATCTTATACATCGGCGCACCGTCGTTGGTCAGCAGATAGACCTTGTCGTCGATGGTGGCGATGGGAGAGTAGGCGTAGTCCATGTTGGGGACCACCTTCGTAAACTGCGAGTTGCTGTTTTTCAAGTCGCGGATATAGAAGATGTTGCCCGTGCCGCCGCCCGACTCATAGAGGAACTGCACCGTCTCCTCGTGGTTGACCGACGTACTGAAGAAGTGCATCGGCTCGGTGGGATTCTGGAAGAAGAGCTGGTCCTGCTCCTGCTTCGTGCCGAGGCGGTGGAAGTAGATCTTGTGGGTGGAGTTCTTGCTCGTATAGGCGTTGCCCTCGGGTTTGTCATAGGCGCTATAGAAGAAGCCGTCTCCGAGCCAGGAGGCACCCGAGAACTTGGCCCACTCGATGTGGTCGGGCAATACCTCGAGCGTCTTCGTGTCCATCACATAAAACTCCGACCAGTCGCTGCCCGAACGCGAGATGGCGTAGGCCAAGTATTTGCCGTCGTGGGAGAAACTGATGTTGCCCAGGGCCACCGTGCCGTCAGTAGAGAGCTGGTTGGGGTCGAGGAAGACGCGAGCGTTCTTCTCCTGCCCCAGGCCGTCCATCTCGTAGAGCACACTTTGGTTCTGAAGACCGTTGTTCTTGTAGAAATACCACTTGCCCGTGGCCTTGACATAGAAGGGTGCGCCCACCTTGCCGTAGTCGGAGACTTCGCGCAGGCGCTTCAGGAGTTTGCCGCGGAAGGGAATCTTGGCCAGGTAGTCCTGTGTCACTTGGTTCTCGGCCTCCACCCATTGCATGGTGGCCTCAGAGTGGTCGTCCTCCAAGGGGCGGTAGGGGTCGGCTACTTTCACACCGAAATACTCATCCACGGTGTTGTCCGTCGGAGGGGTGGGGTAGGTCAGGCCCTGTCCGGCAGCTTGGTTGGCAGCCATGGCAAGCATGGCCAACGCTAATGCTTTTTTCATAATTGGTAGTTTACTTTTATAATTTTCGTCTTTAGGTTTTTACCTTTACTTTGTCTCATTCCTTTGACAAGGGGAAATGGGGTAATGCTTCTCCTTGCCACGAAAGAGGTATTGCCTTCTCACGAAAGGTTTTTTCCTTCTCGCGAAAAGTGCGTTGCCTTCTCACAAAAGGGCGCTTCACCTTGTCTTGATTAGGTCCTGCAAAGGTATGAAATAAAGTCGAACGGCCCAAACATTCCTCCCTTCTTTTCTGTATGACAGAATGGTTATAATCAGGAAAAGATTCTTCGGAGCAAAAAAATGTCGGAATAGCAGCCTTTTCGACTTACTATTCCGACACGATATCAAGCGGCAGGGCGGAGGATCGCTCCCTTCCTCAAGGGATGGTCCTGCGCCTCCGGATGCGGCTTAGCTTACCTTGTTGAGCTTCTTGATGATAGAGAAGATGAACAGGGCAGACACCAGGCAGATGCCAGCGAGGACACCCCAAATGGTGACGAGGTTGAAGTTGAGACCCCACATGATACCAGGTACCATCACCAGCTGGTTGCCGATGGCGGTAGCACCAAACCACAGACCCATCATCAGACCGGCATACTTGGGAGGAGCCACCTTCGACACGAAGGAGATACCGATCGGAGAGAGCAGCAGCTCAGCGAAGGTGAGGATGAGGTAGGTGGAGATCAAGAGGTTGGCGCTGACACGCGGACCCTCCGTAGCGGCATTGCCCTGGACGAGCGGCAACTCAAGACCCATAGAGCCAACGGCCATCCAAACGAAGCCGAGGGCAGCGACGAGCATACCGAGACCGATCTTCTCAGGAGAGGTCGGCTCCTTGCCGATCTTGTTGAGCCAAGAGAAGAGCGCCACGCTCACCGGAGTGAGGGCTACGACGTAGCACGGGTTGAACTGCTGGAAGATCGGGGCCTTCACGTCGATGGCACCATCCAGGCTGTTGTACTTGTAGAACAAGAAAGCGATGGCAGCAGCGATCACGGCCAGTGCGATCAACTTCCCCTTGGCCGTCTTGCTCTGGGCAAGAGAGAAGCAGGCATAGACCACGAAGATGCAGGCCACGAGGTTGGTCACGTCGAAGAGCATAGACTGAACGCCCTCGGCGCTGGTCTGTGTGAAGTCGCGTGCAAACAGCGTGAGCGTATTACCGTTCTGGTGGAAGGCCATCCAGAAGAAGATCACGACGGCGAACACCAGGCAGAGGCAGACGATGCGCTCCTTGGTCTCGGCCTTGGAAAGCTCGGGAGCATTGGAGGCAGCAGCGTTGGCAGCCTTCTGGTTGCCCTCGCTGGCGAGGACGTGCTTGTAGGTGGAGCTGAAGGCGTAGTAGATAGCGATACTGACGATCAGCGATACGCAAGCCACGGCAAAGGCGAAGTGGTAGGAATCGGCCTCGCTGACGCCGAGAGAGGCCTGAGCCCACTCCATGATCTTGATGGCAGCGGTCGGGGCGAACATGGCACCGATGTTGATGGCCATATAGAACAACGAGAAACCGGAGTCGCGCTGAGAGGAATAGTCAGGACCGTCATAGAGACGACCCACCATCACCTGGAGGTTACCCTTGAAGAGACCCGTACCCAAGGCAATGAGGATGAGCGACAGACCCATTGCGGCAATGGCAATCGTGTCCTTACCCAGCGGCAGAGAGAGCACCAGGTAGCCGAGGAACATGATAAAGATACCCGTGGTGACCATACGGCCAAAGCCAAACTTGTCGGCAGCGATACCACCAATGATGGGCAGGAAATAGACCATCATGAGGAAGGTGGAGTAGATCGTACTTGCCGTACCAGTGGCGAAACCGAAGTTTGCCTGCAAATAGAGCAAGAACACAGCCAGCATCGTGTAGTAGCCGAAGCGCTCGCCTGTGTTTGCCAAAGCTAAGGCCCAGAGTCCTTTAGGTTGATTTGAAAACATAGATGATTTTGAAATTTTAGTTCCTTCCTTGCGGTCGGAAGAGTTAGTAATTGAGTTATTATTTCTTTCTGTTTTATTCTGTTATTTTGTGATGATGTTATTTCTTGATGATGTCAAACAAGTAGGAAGCCTTGACGACGATGTTGCCGAAGTTGGACTTGCCAAAGAAGTCGCTCTTCGAACTCCCGTAGATGTTGCCGAGACCGTAGTAGTAGCGCGCCTCCAACTGGAAGTGGCCCAGGCGCGGATGGCTCCATTCCGTACCCAGTCCTGCAGCGATGCCGTAGTCGAACTTCGTCTCTACGGGCATGTCCTCCTGTTTCACGATGGTGTTGGCGCGTCCTGTGCCGTCGGTGGCGAGGTTGGGCGCCGTATAGTTGCGTTGGGTCGATTCGCTCAAGTAGAGTCCGATCTGCGGACCCGCCTTGAAGAAGAAGCTCCAGCCCTTGTTCTCCTGTCCCCATGCCAGGTGGGCGAAGACCGGGATCTGCACGTAGTTGATCGTGCGCTCGTAAGCCTCTGCGTTGCCATTGGCGTTGACGACGGGCTGGTCGGCGGGGGTGAGGATGTCCTGCTTCCATCCGAGCGAGGCATAGTTGACCTCCGCGGCAATGGAGCAGATCGTGGAAAAATATTTCTCGCTGGTATAGCGGACCGACAATCCTCCGGTGAATCCCGCGTGCATCTTCTGCGGCACACTCGGGTCGAACCCGACGTTGGACAATACGCAACCCGCATTGACTCCGAGCGACAACACGTTGCGGTGCTCTCCCACCTGCGCCTGGAGCGCCTGCGAGCACACCACCGCTATCAAAAGGAGAATCGGTCTGAGAAGCCGCTTCTGCCTGGCGTATCGCTTGGAAGACCAAGGTTGCGCGTACCGAAAGATTGACTTTTCTGCTTTGACTATCATCTGTGGTAGCATATACTAATAGGTAAGGCTCTCCATGGTTTGGTCGGGCTTGAAGTGGATCAGCTGAAACTGCCTGTTCTGCTGTCCTCCGCCCTGGATGGGCAGGAAGCGGAGCCGCGTCTGCAGCGCCTTATATTTCGTCGGCTGCTTCTCCAGTCCCTTGAATGCGGCGCCATACTGCCGGAGTCCCCGTACGAAATACTCGCCGTGGTCGTAGCCCGTCAAGGCCAGGCGCGGGATGTAGTTTTTGTCCATCGCTGCGCCATACGTCTCCTGGTAGAGTTTCTCCAGGGCAGAAGTCTTGTCCGACTGCTTGTTATAAAAGAACGTAGAGGAGATATACGTATTGTACTTGAAGAACCAGTTGAGGTCATAGTCCTGGTAGATGAACCAGTCGTTGTAGCCATACATCGAGATGGCGAGCCCCGGGCGCGTCGCCGTGAGTGAGTCCAATTTATGGAAGACATGCGTCAGCTGCGGACTCTTCTCGGTGTTGAGGACCACGGCGTTGGGCTGCTTGGAAGAAAAATGCTTGGCAAAGTCGGCCATCGACGAGTTGATGCTGGTCAGTTCGTAGGGAATCTTGGCCGCGTCGAGCTGCTGTCTCAGCATGCGGGTGAATTTTCCCACGCGCGACGTCGGGTCGTTGCAATCGATGAAGATCGGACGGTGGCTGTTCTGATAGCGCTCCAGGAAGCAGCTCACCGCCATCGCGTTGAGCAACGAGTCGGTCTGATAGACCTGGAAGACCTGGGGATTGCTCTCCACCTCCCGGCTCTCGATGGAGAAGGGAATGACGAGCGCTATCTGGTTGCGCCGGCAGAAGTCTGCCAGCGGCTTCACCTGCGGGGTGTAGAGCGGGCCAAAGATGATGTCAAGGGAAGCGGCGTTGGCGTCGAGGAGCGTCGAGCGGATATCGGCGGCCTTGGCTACGTTCCAGGCGTGGACGTCGGTGTTGATGCCTTCGGCCTTCATCTGATTGAAGGCGAGGAGCAAACCACGGTAGTACTCCACCATCCTACGGCCATCGCCATCGTCGTTGTGCAACGGCAGCATCACGCCCACGCGGATCGTGCCATCCTTCTTCTTCGTGGCGGGAGCCGCTGGACGCTGGGCCGATACCGGTCCCGGGGCGGCGACAGACCCCTTGGCAGCTTGCGGAGCAGTCTGCGAGGAGGGCGTGCCGCGGCGCTTGTCTCCTTTCTTACCGAATGGGACGACTATCCACGCACCTTTCTGCAGCTCATAGCCCTCCTTTTTCATTTCCGGATTGGCGTCTATGATCTGCTGAATCGTCACATTATAATCTTTGGCGATGCCGAAAAGGGTCTCTCCCCGCTTCACCTTGTGCAGGTCCTGCCACTGTGGGGCCTGACCGCTCGCATGAAGGCAAAGCAGCGAGGCGAAGACCGCGATCCACATCCTCAAGCAATGTCTCATTTTTCCAATTTTATTTTAACCACTTGCAAAGATAGCAAAAAATAGTTGGTTTTGGCATGGGAGTGGAAAGAATTTCGTAAATTTGCACAAAATATCAACGATGAGGCATATTTTCAAGCATATCTTGGCCGCTTTTGTGCTCTTTTGGGGCTCTCAGGCGACATTTGGACAAGCGCTCTCGCCACTGGCCACCTACACGGATGACAACGGCGAGGAGCAGACGATGGAACCTGGCGGAAGCTACACGGGAAGCGCACCGATAGAGGTCAGTTTCGACGCTGGCGTCACCGAGGTGGGCGACTATACGCCCCATTTCGAATGGCGCTTTTACGAAGGATCCGACGTGCAGAATCCCTACCTGATCCGCTACGACGAAACCACCAGCTACACCTTCACCAAGGCCGGTATGCAGCACGTCGCGCTCACGGTCTCGTTTGTCAACGGTTCGGACACGATCCGCTTCACCACCGACGATTTCCCGCCCTTTGAGTTTTCCATCAGCGAGAGCAAACTCGAGTTTCCTAATGCCTTCTCGCCCAATGGCGATGGCGTCAACGATGTGTTCAAGGCCAAGAGCACCTATCAGAGTATCGTGGAGTTTCAGGCCACGATCTTCAACCGCTGGGGACAGAAGCTCTTCTCTTGGGACAACCCTGCGGAGGGATGGGACGGCACGTTCCATGGCAAACCCGTCAAGGATGGTGTCTATTTCCTCAACGTGGATGCCAAGGGAGCGGACGGACGCCATTTCCGTATTCGCAAGGCAGTCAACCTGTTGCGCACCTACAACGAGGCTGCGGGATCAGGAACTGTGACGGAATAGACCTTCCGCCCCCACGCAAACCAATAGATTGTATTTCCACCGATGGACAAGGATAAAATAGAAGTGCTGGGCGCACGCGTCCACAATCTGAAGAATATTGATGTCGTCATTCCCCGCAACTCGCTCACGGTCTTCACCGGCTTGAGCGGGTCGGGCAAGTCATCGCTGGCTTTCGACACCATCTATGCCGAGGGCCAGCGCCGCTATATCGAGACTTTCTCGGCCTATGCCCGCAATTTCCTGGGCAATATGGAGCGCCCCGATGTAGATAAGATCACGGGGCTCTCGCCTGTCATCGCCATTGAGCAGAAGACGACCAACAAGAATCCGCGATCCACGGTCGGAACGACCACGGAGATCTACGACTACCTCCGCCTGCTCTTCGCCCGCGCCGCCACGGCCTACTCCTATCAGAGCGGGGAGAAGATGGTGAAATATACCGAGGAAAAGGTGGTCTCGATGATTCTCAAGGACTATCTCGGCAAGAAGATTTTCATCCTTGCTCCGCTCGTCCGCAACCGCAAGGGCCACTACCGCGAACTCTTCGAGAGCATGCGGCGCAAGGGCTACCTTTATATAAGGATAGACGGGGAGATCCTGGAACTGACCCAGGGCATGAAAACCGACCGCTACAAGAACCACAATATCGAGGTGGTGGTCGATAAGATGAAACTCGCCGCGCGCCTTGGCGAGACGGAGGACAACCTCTCGCAGCGACTGCAAAAGACCGTGGCTACGGCCATGCGCCAGGGCGACGGACTGGTGATGATCATCGATGCCGACACGGGCGAGGCGAAGTTTTTCTCCAAGCGCCTCATGGATCCCGTGACGGGACTGTCGTATAAGGATCCTGCGCCCAATATCTTTTCCTTCAACTCGCCCGAGGGGGCTTGTCCTCATTGCAAGGGACTTGGTATGGTCAGCGAGATTGACCTGAAGAAGGTGATTCCCGACGACAGAAAGTCGATACGCGAGGGGGCGATCGCGCCATTGGGAAAATACAAGAGTCAGATGATATTTTGGCAGATAGAAGCGATTCTGTCCAAATATGACCTGGACTTGAAGTCTCCGGTGAAGGACATTCCCCAGGAGGCTATGGACGAGATCCTCTATGGGGCGCTCGAGAAGGTGCGCATCGCCAAGGAACTTGTCCACACGACGACGGACTATTTTGTGGCTTTCGACGGCGTAGTGAAGTATCTGCGGGCCGTCATGGAGGGCGACGAGAGTGCCGCGGGAAAGAAATGGAGCGGACAGTTTATCGCCGACGTGACCTGCGGCGAGTGCCAGGGCCAGCGACTGAACCGCGAGGCTTTGTCCTATAAGATTTGGGGCAAGAACATCTCCGAACTCTCCGAGATGGACCTGGGCGAACTCTATGAGTGGATGGGGGAAGTGGGAAACCACCTCGGCGAGACCCAGCGGCAGATCGCCACGGAGATTATCAAGGAGATTCGCAAGCGCATCCGCTTTCTGCTGGATGTCGGACTCGACTATCTGTCGCTCAACCGCCAGTCGGCCTCGCTCTCGGGTGGCGAGAGCCAGCGCATCCGACTGGCCACGCAGATCGGTTCGCAACTGGTCAATGTGCTCTACATCCTCGACGAGCCGAGCATCGGACTCCACCAGCGCGACAACGTCCGACTGATCAACTCGCTCAAGGCGCTGCGCGACTTGGGCAATACGGTCATCGTGGTGGAGCACGACGAGGACATGATGCGGGCCGCCGACTGGATCGTCGATATCGGGCCGCGGGCGGGCCGAAAGGGTGGAGAAGTGGTCTTCCAGGGCACGCCGCAACAGATGCTCCACACCCATACGCTCACGGCGCAGTATCTGAACCATGAGCGGGCGATCGAGGTGCCGGCCCATCGGCGCAAGGGCAACGGCCAGCGTATCGCTTTGTGTGGGTGCACGGGCAACAATTTGAAGCACGTGGACGTGGAACTGCCGCTGGGAGAACTGATCGTCGTTACGGGTGTGTCGGGATCGGGCAAGTCCACGCTGATCAACGAGACGCTGCAGCCGATACTCTCTCAACACTTCTATCGCTCGCTGAAGAAGCCGATGGCCTACGAGAAGATAGAGGGTATGGAGCTGATAGACAAGGTGGTGACGGTGGATCAAAGTCCTATCGGACGCACGCCGCGATCCAATCCTGCCACCTATACGGGCGTCTTCTCGGACATTCGCGCGCTCTTCGTCGGACTGCCCGAGGCCAAGATCCGAGGGTATAAGCCTGGCCGCTTCTCCTTCAACGTGAAGGGCGGACGCTGCGAGGCTTGTGGCGGCAACGGCTATAAGACGATCGAGATGAACTTCCTGCCCGACGTGATGGTGCCCTGCGATGTCTGCCATGGCAAGCGCTACAACCGCGAGACGCTGGAGGTGCGCTACAAGGGCAAGTCCATTGCCGACGTGCTGGACATGACGGTCAATATGGCGGTGGAGTTTTTCGAGAATGTGCCACAGATTCTACCCAAGATCAAGTCGCTGCAGGATGTGGGGCTGGGCTACCTCAAGCTGGGCCAGTCTTCCACGACGCTCCCGGGCGGAGAGTCGCAGCGCGTAAAACTCGCCACCGAACTCTCGA